>OLPS01000009.1_pt1 | contig 262328 bp, 208 predicted proteins | sample 1673071 | NCBI WGS metagenome assembly OLPS01 (sample SAMEA3136752, study PRJEB25190) | human gut metagenome | reverse complement strand
AATTGCCGACACACACTTTAATCAATGATTTTGAAGGTTTGGATAAGAACTCAATTATCCTGTTTGAACAAATCCGCACCATAGACAAACAACGCCTGCGTAAATATGTTGGTATGCTATCCACAGTCATAATGGCAAGAGCCGATAAAGCTCTTGCCATTAGTATTTCTTTGAGGGAGGTCAATAATGAATGAAATTAAGGTAGATAAAAATGTAGCGGCTCTGAAACTCATTGAGATACTTCTTGAAAAAGGAATGATAAATCAAGCCACATATACAAATATCGTGAAACACGCAAATTCGCACATTTCACAGGCGGCTTGATAATCAGTACAATATATTCAGAAAAATGAATTGGAGGTATGCTTAATGAACACAGCAGTAAATGAATATAATTACAGATTTAAGCTCACAGATTATTCTCTGTTTGACAGAAACAGAGCCAGAAAAGTTGCTATTTATGGTCGTGTTTCAACAGAACACGAAGCACAGTTATCTGCATTGGAAAATCAGTTACAATGGTATGATGACCAAGTAAAATATCATCCGAACTGGACGGTCTGTGAACGATATATTGATGAAGGTATCACGGGAACACAGGCAAAAAAACGCCCTGCCTTTTTGAAAATGATTGAAGATGCCAAGCAAGGTAAATTTGATTTAATTGTTACCAGAGAGGTATGCCGTTTTGCACGAAATGTTGTGGATACCCTTGTTGTTACAAGAGAGTTAAAAGGCATAGGCGTTGAGGTGTTTTTTATCGACGATAATATTTGGACAATGGACGGAGATGGAGAACTGCGGCTATCTCTTATGGCAACATTGGCACAGGAAGAAAGTCGCAAGACTTCCGAGCGTGTAAAAGCAGGTCAGAAAATCAGCCGTGATAATGGTGTTCTCTATGGAAACGGTAATATTTTAGGTTATGACCGTGTTGGAGATACCTATGTTATCAATGAGGAACAGGCAGAAACGGTCAGAATGATATATGATTTGTATCTGCAAGGTTATGGCTCGATGAAAATCGCAAAGATTTTGACGGAGCGAAAAAGGAAAACAGCTTCTGGACTTATAAAGTGGAGCGTTTCAAATATTATGAGAGCGATTAAAAATGCCACTTACACAGGAACAAAGTGTTACAACAAATCCAGAAGCAATAACTTTTTAGAGCAGAAGCGAATAAACAATCTTGATATGTCCACTTATGAATATGTTGAGGGTGATTTCCCTTCTATTATTTCTCAAGAGATATGGAATAAAGCACAGGCGATAAGGGAAAGTAGAGTAAAACCTGTATGTGTATCGGCAGGGAAAAACACACATAGTAAGCGTGATTCACGAGATATATGGGTCAATAAGCTACGTTGTTCCTGCGGCTCATCATACCGTAAAAATAAATGGCATACGAAATTGGACGGAAAAACCTCTTACGGTTATCAATGCTACAATCAGCTTAACAACGGAATTAAACGGAAAAGAGCTGAAATCGGTTTAGATACTGAGGGATATTGTGACAGCAGAATGATAACCGATTGGAAACTCGATTTTATGGCAAAAGCTTTGTTAGAGCATCTCTGGACGGAGAGAAAAGAGTCTGTACTGATTGCGTTAGACCTTATTAAGTATTATTATAAGGAAGAAAAATCTAACGAAACTCAATCCGATACGGTAACGATACAGGCGAAATTGGATAAGGCAAATAGCAGACTGACTAACTTGATTGCTATGAGAGCTGATGGAGAGATTTCCAAGGACGAGTATCAAGCAATGAGAAGTCCTGTCGATGAAGAAATCAAGAAACTTCAAAAAGCACTTGATGAAATTCCACAGGAAAAAAGCAATCCGAAAGGATTGGATATAGAGGGTATCCGTTCCACTCTGAACAGCTTTATTGATTTTAGTGGTAGCACTATCAGCCACGATGTTGTCAATCAGTTTGTATATCTGATAACACCGACATCGGATACTACATTTGATTGGTATGTTAATCTGAATGGGACAGCAGATTTGAAAGCAACCTTTACAGCGGAAGGCAGAAAGAAAAACTGCATTATCAAATTGGAGGAAATCGAAAAGATTTCCTCGGTACATAGGGAAAAGAATGAGGACAATGCTCATTTCATTAAAAACCCCCATATTTTTACCTATCTGCACAGGCTGCTATTGCGCAGAAGAAGTAATTCTTGCAAAGTTTAGGATATCTGAATAGATAACAAAAATTTCACCCCGTGTCTTATGATACGGGGTGTTTTTGTGTGCGAATAAAAAAATAATAGAGGTCTGACGTTTGAGCCAGACCTCTATTTTGCTATGGATAATCACTTTTTCTTTATTTTTTTGTAGTCACGCTCTTTGAAACCGACCAAGCACCATAATACTTAGTACCCTTTACATTTGTGTAGGAACGGACACGAACGTAATATTTCTTTTTGCCGCTAAGTTTGGCAATTGTGGTCTTGTCGGTCTTGTTGTTTGTTATGGTGACTTTCTTTGCGTTTGTAAACTTGGAGTTAGTCGCATACTGTATCTCATAGCCAGTTGCAGAGCCTTTCTGCGCCCAATCCACGAAAAATGCTTTGGATTTAGACGTAAGCTTCTGTATCTCCTGCTTGGCAGGGTTTATGGTAAAGGTCTTTGTGATAATGCCACCATATTTGCCTTTGCCTGTTATCTTGACAATTGCCTTGCCGATTTTTTTGTTGTTTGAGTAGGAAGTTGTGTAATCAGTTCCGTTTTTCAGGGCAGTGCCGTTGTATTTCACAGTAATGTTCTGCGTTATAGCCTTGCCTGTGTATGCCTTGGTGGAAATGCCAGAAACGGAAGCTTTTGTGATATCATATTTTGCGGTCTTTATGCTTTTTATGTCAGACCATGGACCATAATAAGTCTTGCTTCCAACGTTTGTGTAGGAACGAACACGGACGTAGTAGGTCTTATCGGCTGTCAGACCACTTATTGTCAGGTTATCTGGCTTGTTGGCAGTGAGGTGTTTGGAATCCGCACCGCTCATGTTTGCACTGGCGGAATACTGAATGTCATAGCCTGTGGCAGAGCCTTTCTGCGCCCAATCCACAAAGAAGCCTTTGAATCTTGTTTCAAGCTTTTGTATGGTCTGCTTGGCAGGGATAATGTCAAAGCCTGCGGTATAACTGCCGTAGTAGTTGCCCATGCCTGAGATAGTGATGTTAGCGTGACCGATTTTAACATTGTTCGTGACTATCACACGATAGTCAATGTTCTGACGGAGAACTTTGCTTCCGTCCTTAACAGTGACTGTAGGAATAATTGCACTGCCTGTGTACTGTGCAGTGCTTGCATAGGAATAGCCTGATGTTGGAAGCTTTTTTGTGGTGACCTTTACAGTGCAGACGGCAGACCTTCCGTTAGGCAGGGAGGCTGTTATCTTTGCTGTGCCTTTGCCCGTGGCAGTCACAACACCGTTTTTTACTGTGGCAACGGCTGTGTTGGAGCTTTTCCATGTTACTGTCTGAGGAGTGCCTGAGCTCACGCTGGCTTTTAGGGTAATGCTGTCGCCGTATGTGACTTCTTTTGACGTGGAGTCAAGAGTTATCTGCGTATTGTCACTGCTGATAGGATAGCTTTTCAGGTCGGGCAGACTTGAAAGTGTCACGGCATAGTCGCTGTTATAGACCCTTTGCCACATACTTTTCTCGGTATATTTCTCAGAGCTTGATATGCAAAACTCACCGCTCCATGTGCCGAAATATGACCATGCGGTGTTTGCATCAAAGGCTTTGTCAAGGTCGAAAAGACAGCCGTTTTCTGTAAGGGCAACTATTTTTCCGTTTGGTGAACAGTCTGTGGCTTCAAGATATTTTGAGCTTTGGGCTGAATAATCTCTTGTGCCGGGGTAGATATCCTCTCCGATTATGTCAACATATTCGTCGCCAGGATACCAATTTGCCGCCTGACCATTCCATACCCATATGATATTGTCAAGCTTGTATTCATTCGTGAGCTTGTCATATATTGCCTGCCAAAGCTTTTTGTAGGCTTCCGAGCCGTCTGCACCCCACCAGAACCAACCGCCGCTTGCCTCGTGGAGCGGTCTGAACAGTACCGGAACGTCTGCGTCAGAAAGACGTTTGAGTTGTTTGGCGATCTCGTCAACGTCGCTCATAAGAGTGTTGTAGCCCTTAGGGTCTGAGCCGTTCATTATTTTGGTAAGCGAGAACTTTGAGCGGTCAACGTTTTTGGTGTAAAAACCACCCCACCAACGTGGATTTCCGCCGTCTGTACCTGAGAGGAGATATTTGTCAGGGACGTTCCAATGCCAGCAGAATGTTACTATTCCTCCTGCCCGAGAGAACTCGATAGCCTTTTCGACAGCGTCGGAGGTGTCACCGTTCTGGACACGGCATGGAGTATAGCGCATAAAGTCAAGACCCAACATAGCAGGGGTCTGACCTGTGGCGGACTTTATAGCTTTGAACTCAGTGCCGTTAAGACCACCGTCGCAATACTGTCCTGTTATGACCTTTTTGCCGTAAACGTCTTTCATATAGCTGTAAAGGCGCTGTGTGCTTTGTGAAGCGTATGGGTCAACGAGATTTTCAGCGGCGGTGTAGGCATTTGAAACGCTCATTTTTTCAATGGTTATGTAGTCGAGAGTAAAATATCCCCACGACATTGTTATTTTGACAGTGTTCTGACCCTTTTTGAGATAAATACCATTCACTGTGGACGCTTTATAGGCAGAGCCGTTTGCACTGCTGAAAGTGCCTGCATTTGAGCCGTTTACAGAAAGGTTGTTTATCTTATTCGAGCCTTCTCCGCGGCTGTAAAGCTTTATTTTGTAGTATCCGCTTTCGCTGACTGTAACAGTCTGTGACCATGTGCAGCTTGAGTCTGAAAAACGAACTGACCTAGAGCCTGATGCGGAGCTGTCTGTTTGGATATAGGCAGAGCCACCTAAAGTGCCGTTTTCGGCTTCGTATTTAAGCGTCTGCTGTGCAAAAACAGAAAGCTGAGCCGAGCCTGTGGTGAGCATTGCCACACTTAAAAATGCGGCTGCGACCTTTTTGATATTGAAATTCATAGATGTTTTTTCCTTGTTATATTATTTACTGATAAAGCTAAGAGCTTAAAAGCATACATTTATTTTAGCATAATTTTTGTGGATTGTAAACAATATATCAAGGCTAATTATAAGATGATTTGTAAACTTTAATTTTGCTTATTTCATCAGCCAAATTTCGCAGACGTATTCGGAAGTGGATGAATAATCACTGTTAGGTTTTAGCTGGCTACGACACATATCATATATTGCGCAGCCGAAATATTTGTAATCCAGTCTTTGGGAATAAACTGTAAGGTCGCCTTCGTCATCAGTGAAAAGCTCGTTTGAAAAATTTACTTTTTTGGCATACTCAAATACTTCATCATAGCTTTTACAGCAGTTCATTACATAGCTTACCCTTATAAATTCACTGTCTGAGGGAAGTCCAACGTCGCTGAGGTTGCTTTTTAGCTTATCCAATGTTATTTCATTGCAAGTATCGATCTCGCCTTCACTTTCCACATAAGTCAATGTTTCAAGACTTATTGACAGCAGACTGTCAAGCTGTCCGCAGACCCTCAGAGGTGCATAGCCTCTGCTTTCACGTTTTTTATTTATTTTGTCTACCAGTATTCTGCTCAGCTCATTTGCTCCGTCCTCGGAAAAATATGACGGCTCAGGCTCGGCTGGAGATGTGTTATCCTCCTGCTGTGCTTCATTTGGCTGATAGTCATTTTGCTCTTCGGGCTGTACTTGAATAACTTCTTGTTCTACGGGTAAAGCGGCTGCTGTGGTCGTGGTGCCTGCTGTGCCTGTGGAAGCCTGCCTAATACCGCCTGAAATTTTGTCTATCTCATCTGCTGTGGGTGCAGGTGCGGTGGTGGTAGTAAGTACAGTTGTTGTGGCGGCAGTCGTTGTCTGCGGTATGGTCGTTACAGTGGCAGAAGTTGTCACAGCTTTTGCAGGCTCAGGTGTTTTAGTTTCTACGGCATTGTTTTTCTTGCTGACAACGGCAAACACTGACGATGCGGCTATGATAGCGACTGCAACACAAACCATTGGTATGGTTCTTTTGCGTGACGTGTTTACCTTTATAAGTAATTCTTTACGCTCGTTGACGATGGACATACAGGCAAAGCAGAAAGTAGAATCATCGTGAAGCTCGCTGCCACAGTGAGGACAAGTTCTCATTTTTTACGCTCCCTTGATTTGGTTATTTTAATTCTATCACATTTTTTGTAAATTGTAAATATGTTTGAGACGTTTTGCATGATTTTTAAGAATGCTCACTGTCTATGCAGGCTTTTATTTGACATTTCGTCATTCATGTGATATAATCATACTGTGAGCGAGCTATGCGATAGCGTAAACGTTCTAGGTTTATGAGGAAAGTCCGAGCATCATAGAGCAGGATAGCTGATAACGTCAGCCGAGGGTGACCTTAGAGCCAGTGCAACAGAAATATACCGCCAACTTTTGTTGGTAAGGGTGGAAAGGTGGGGTAAAAGCCCACCAGAATGGCGGAGACGTCATTGCTATGTAAACCTTATCCGATGCAACACCAATGGTAGCTTGCAAGTCAATGGCTGCTCGTCAGACTTGGGGCTATAGGTGGCTAGAGCTGTGCGGCAACGTACAGTCCAGATAGATTATCGCACTCGACAAAACTCGGCTTATCGGTTCGGTCACATTTGCTCCGTCAGTTAAACTTTTTTTAAGCTTAACTACGGGGCTTGTTTTTTAATAATATATAAATTTGGTCATTTGTTTTGTGCATTATAAATAAATTTCTATAATTCCCCTTGTGATTTTACAGAAAATATGTTATAATAATGCTAGACGTATTTATATAAGCAGAGGAGGGCTGTTTGTATGGAAATACCAGCTAAGACCTATAACGAAAAGTTCGAGAGCTTTTTGAAAATACTTGAAAGCGATGACAGATTTGATAATGTGTGCAAGAATTTTCTCGAAAGTATTTGCTCTGCACTTTATGTCAATGCGGCTACGGTAACAGTTTCAGGCTATGAAAATTCAGAACCTTTGAGTTATGAATTGATCGCTGATACACATAAATATACTGTATTTGCTTTTGATAAAGAATTTAATAGAAATAGATACAATGCAATGAAAAAAGCACTTATGCAAACTGGTATCCACGTTGCGGATAAGGCTCATCCGAATGGAGATGCGGAGGAAATATCCCTGCGTGGTGTGGTGTATCCTTGTTCACTCACTTGTGCTGTCAAGGATACCAATAAGTATGTTGCATATTTCAATCTTTTGTCCTTTGATCCTGAGAGAGTATGGTCCCCTGAGGAAATACAGCTAGCCTCACGTCTGACATATATACTTTCCGGCATGCTCCATACTAGGAGAGCGGCTGAACATGCTGAAAGCACTACTCGCACGCTTACTGACGTTATGGATAATATGAATTCCTATGTGCTTGCAGTGGCACAGGACAGTGGTGAGATAGTTTTTGCCAGCAAGAGCTTTGAACAGTATTTGGGGAAACTGGTCGGCAAAAAGGAAAGTGACGTTTTCAGCAAGACTTGGTGTGAGCTTCCTGCTCATAAGGAAGGAATGCTTTTTGGAGGAGATTATTATTCCGAGATCATGAACAAATGGTTCAATGTGTCGGAAAAACTTATAAAATGGCATGACGGCAGAACTATCAGACTTTGCACACTTAATGATATCTCAGAAAAAATAAATTATGAGAGAGTCATCGAAAAGCAGGTCTTTTACGATAATCTCACAGGCCTTCCTAACAGATTAAGTCTTGATAAGAGTATACAGGGCATTATTGAAAGCGATGAGAACAGCACTGTTATGCTCATTGACCTTGATAATTTCAAAAACATAAATGACAGCTATGGTCACAATAATGGTGACCGACTTCTTAAAGAGATAGGTAAATTTTTTGAGGATTTTGCCCGGAAGAATAAAAAGCTGAGCATTTTTAGATTTGGCAGCGATGAGTTCGTTGTTCTTCTGAGAGATCAGGATCAGGCCGAGATCGACGAGATATGCAAGATCATACATGATAAGTTCAACACAGAGTGGCAGATAGCTAACAGCACTTGCTATTGCACTTGTTCAATGGGCGTTGCGAAGTTCCCAAAGCTTGACGATACTGTAAACACAGTCCTTAAAAGGATCGACCTTGCTATTTCATATGCGAAAAAGCAGGGCAAGAATTGCACTATAAATTATAACGAAACTATCGGCAGGATACTTTCAAGGCAGATCGACCTTGAAAGGCTCATGCACAGGGATATCACAAACGGCTTTGCACATTTCACGGCGTACTATCAGCCTATATTCAGCAGCTCCGAAAAGAAGCTTGTGGGCTGTGAAGCGCTTATGAGGTGGAATCCACCTGAGTTCGGTCAGGTTTCCCCTGCCGAATTTATCCCTATGGCGGAAAGACTTGGCTATATCAATCTCTTGGGCGAGAACATAATAAGGATCGCAGGCAGACAGTGCAAAAAGTGGGCTGACGCAGGGCTTGATTTGAGAATGAACATCAATCTGTCTGTAGGTCAGATAATTGAGCCTGATTTCCTTGACAAGATAGACACACTTTTTGACGAAACAGGCGCACCCCCTGATAAGATATGTTTTGAGGTCACAGAAAGTCTTGCTATCCATGATATGGAAAAGATGAAGGAGCTGTTGAAGCATATAACAGACAAGGGCGTGAAGATAGCACTGGACGATTTCGGAACGGGATATTCTTCACTTAACTGCATAAAGGAAATGCCGCTGAATACCATTAAAATAGACAAGTCGTTTATTGATGATATTGCAAAAAATCCTGACACTGCGGTGTTTGTTAAAATGATAGTTAATCTTTCTCACGACCTGCATATAGCAGTTTGCGCAGAGGGCGTTGAGGAACAGGTGCAGTTCGATATCCTGAGAGATCTGGAAACTGACGTTATACAAGGATATTATTTCGGCAGACCTATGCCGTCAGACAAGTTTGAGGAGAAGTTCCTTAGCGAGAAGCTCCAGTCAGTAAAATAAGTCGCCAAAAAAAGAAAGTTCGACCGTCGGGCGTAATACTCGGCGGTCTTATAAATATGTAAAAATCAAAATAAAGGGGAAAGCTTATGAGTGATGAGAAAAAAGACGTAAACAGTCAGCAGGAGAATGAGGGCAAAAAGGGCATAAACAAAAAGCTTATTATCGCTTTTGCAGGCATGGGCGCTGTTATAGTGGGGCTTGTTATTGCACTGATACTGGTGGCAACATCAGGTAAAAAAGACGTGGACAGCTCGGCTTCAAAGGCGGAGAGCGGTTCTGCGGTGGCTTCAGAAACCGATGAAACCAGTGAGGAGGACTCTGTGGCTGATGAAAGCGAGGACGAGCCTGATGCTGATGAGGAGGAAAGCAAGGACGATAAAAAGGAAAAGGGCTTTATCATCTCCTATTCAGGGGACAACAGCTGGCAGGACGGCGACAAGGTCATGACGGGCATGGAGATAGGCATTGAGAACAACTCCGATGAAGCCCTCAAGGAGTGGACGCTGGAGCTTGAAATAGACCAGCTCAAAAGCTGTGACGGCTGGAACGGCAACTTTAAGGTCAAGGGCAACAAACTCACGGTCACGAATGTTGATTACAATGGCGAGATCGCAAAGGGCGGTTCGACCTCTATCGGCTGTAATATCGGAACTGGAACAAAGCTCAATGTTAAGTCTGCAAAGCTAAACGGTGTGGAGTGTACTGTTAAAAAGGGCAAGGTATCACAGAATAATAACAATAACAACAATAATCAGAATAATGACAAAAAGACTACGGAAAAGGACGTTAAAAAGCTTCTAAAGCGTACCTCAAAGGCTAAACAGGGTGATGATTGGCTTCACACAGACGGAAGCAAGATACTTGATAAGGACGGCAAAGAGGTTTGGCTCACGGGCGTGAACTGGTTTGGCTACAACACAGGCACTAACACCTTTGACGGACTTTGGAACAGCGAGCTGGTGACATCGGTGGAGGCTATTGCAGACCACGGTTTCAATCTTATAAGAGTGCCTATTTCAGCGGAGCTTATCAACCAGTGGTCGGAGGGCGAATATCCAAAGGCGAACTACAATAACGCATACAATGAAGAGCTGAACTCTATGAACAGCCTTGAGATATTTGATTATTTTCTCAAGCTTGCGGAGGAAAACGGTCTTAAAGTAATGCCTGATATCCATTCAGCGGAAACCAATGCCAGCGGTCATACTGTAAATCTGTGGTATACTGACAAGGTCACTGTAAAGGACTATTACCATGCTTTGGAGTGGCTTGCCGATAGATATAAGGACAATGACACTATCGTTGCATTTGACCTGAAAAACGAGCCTCACGGCAAGCCTAACGAGGGTGACGCTGCGGCAATATGGAATGATTCAAAGGGCGCAAACAACTGGAAGTATGTGGCTGAAACGGCAGCGAGCAAGGTGCTTGCGAAAAATCCTAATGTGCTTATAATGGTCGAGGGTATCGAAATATACCCTAAAAACATCAAGAAAAACGGTGATTATTCCTCCACCAACAGTGATGATTACTATTTCAACTGGTGGGGCGGAAATCTCAGGGGCGTAAAGGACTATCCTATCGACCTTGGCAAATATCAGGATAAGCTTGTTTACTCGCCGCACGACTATGGTCCGACAGTTTATCAGCAGCCTTGGTTCGAGGGGGATTACACATACAAGAGCCTTATGAAAGATTGCTGGAAAGACAACTGGTTCTACATTCAGGAGCAGGATATCGCACCGCTTCTTATAGGCGAATGGGGCGGCTTTATGACAGAGCCTAACCTAACTTGGATGACCTACATGAGAAAGCTCATAAAGGACAATCATGTAAATCACACTTTTTGGTGCTTCAATGCAAACTCAGGTGACACGGGCGGACTTGTAAAGGACGATTTTGTTACATGGGACGAGGAAAAGTACGATTTTGTCAAGGAAGTTCTTTGGCAGGAGGGAGGCAAGTTTGTTGGACTTGACCACGCTATCCCGCTTGGAGATAATGGTATAACTTTGAAAAAGGCAAAGGGTCTTTGATATCACATATAAAAATAGCGGACGAAGTTTTCGGGCTTCGTCCGCTTTTGTATTGTATTTTTATCGCTGGTCGCCCATAAAGAACAGAGCAAGAGTTCCAGGCCCTGAGTGTGAGCCTATAACAGCTCCTGTGTAGCAGATATGCACAGTGGTCTTCTTGCCAAGCTTTTTTCGCATAAGGTCGGCTGCATATTCTGCGTCTGAAAGGCAGTCGCCATGGCAGACGGCTACTGTGGAATTATCCCAATTTCCCATGCGTTCGCACATCATATCCACAAGCTTTTCAATGGATTGCTTTCTGCCTCGTATCTTTCCAACTGGGATAAGATGTCCCTCGTTGTCAACGTGGAGAAGCGGTTTAATGCCAAGAATAGAGCCTGCTATGGCGGCGGTCTTTGATACTCTGCCACCTCGGTGGAGATATTTCAGGTCATCAACTGTGAAAACATGGCATAGGTGAAGCCTGTTGTCAGTGATCCACTGGGCAAGCTCGTCAATGGAAAGACCCTGCTTTTTCTTTTCGTCAGCCTTTATGAGCAAAAGACCTTCGCCTGTTGAAGCACAGAGGGAGTCTATGCAGATTATCTTGCCTTCTGGGTATTTTTCCATTACGCTATCTCTTGCAATGCAGGAAGTGTTGAAGCTTCCGCTAAGACCTGACGAAAATCCAAGATAAAGCACGTCATATCCTGCGGCAAGTTCCTTTTCAAAAGCCTGTTCATAGTCGGAGATCCCTATTTGCGATGTTTTCGTTACTGCTCCGTTTCGCATTTGGGAATAAAATTCAGGCAGCGTCATGTCATTCTTGCGCTTTACAACACCGTTTACTTCAAAAGATAATTCCAGAAGCGTCACGTCCATATTTTTTAATATATCCTCCGACAGATCGCAGGTGGAGTCGGAATATAGCTTGTATTTTCTGTCAGACATTTTTATCCTCCTTTTGCCGCTTGGGCAACAATATAAAAATATTATAACATATGGGCGGGCTTTTGTAAAATATCCCTCAACTATACTTTGTAAAATTTCTATGAACACAGTTGCCTGCGGTGCTGTGCGACAGTTAAGGTGTTTTCAGATACGCAAACAGAAAAGTCACGGCAGGCGGAGGAGATAAGCATATCGCTTATGCGATTTTCTATGAGAGTGGTAATTATGTGGCGTATCTCTCGTGCAGAGCCGCTTTTTGAAAGTGCCTGCTTTGCGATAAAAGGGTATACCTCTGGCTGACAGGCGAGTGTACAGCCAAGTTCGGAGAGCCTTTTTTCAAGAGCGGATATTTCAAGGCGTGTAATGTTTTCCATATCGGAAAGGGTAAGGTCGTTAAAAACAATCACCTCATCTATCCTGCCTAAAAGCTCGGGAGACATAAAGCTTTTAAGCTCTGAGAGCATGGCTTTTTTCTTGGCTTCGCCATTTGACTTGCTGTTTGAAAAGCCCACAGTCTTGGTTTCGGCAAGCTTTTTCACGCCGATATTCGAGGTCATTATTATAAGGACATTGGAGAAAGAAACTGTCCTGCCAGCGGAGTCGGTAAGACAGCCGTCCTCTAGTATCTGCAAAAGCAGGTTGTAGATGTCAGGGTGAGCCTTTTCTATTTCGTCAAGAAGAAGCACACAGTAGGGCTTGCGGCGAATTTGTTCGGTAAGCCTGCCACCCTCGTCAAAGCCTACATATCCAGGGGGCGAGCCTATGAGCTTTGAAACGCTGTGGCGTTCCATGTATTCTGACATATCAAGCTTTACAATGGCATTATCTCTGCCAAAAAGCGTTTTGGCAAGATCTTTTGCAAGCTGGCTCTTGCCCACTCCCGTTGACCCTAAGAAAATAAAGCTTCCCATGGGGCGGTCGCTGCCCTTTAGTCCTGCACGACAGCGGCGGACGGCAGAGCAGAGCGACTTTATAGCTGTCTGCTGTCCCACAATGCTTTCGCTTAGCTTATCTTCAAGCCCTGTGAGCCTTGTGGCTTCGTCCTGTCCGATATCAGCGCAGTTTATGCCTGTGAGCGATGAAATAACGCTGTCAATGTGCCTTTTTTCAAGTGGTATGCGCTTTGGGCGGCACTCTGTTATGGCGGTGAGATATTCGTCACGGGTGAGCTTGCCTTTCACATAATCGTTGAAAGCGTCTGATATTTTCTCACCAGAATTATTTTCACTTTGCTCTATGACCGCACAGGCACAGGCTTCGTCAAGGATATCAATTGCTTTGTCAGGAAAAAATCTGTCGGTGACATACCTTGCGGCAAGCTTAACTGCATATGGGATAAGGTCAGGGGAGATGTCAACGCTGTGGTGCTGTTCATATTTGTCTATAAGACCGCTGAGGATACGGCAGGTCTGGCTTTGATCAGGCTCATCTATCTTCACTTTCTGAAAGCGTCGCTCCATAGCTGAGTCTTTTTCAATATTTTTGCGGTATTCCTCAAAAGTCGTTGCGCCTATGAGCTGTAGACCGCCCCTTGCAAGCTGTGGCTTCAGGATATTTGCAGCGTCTATTGCACCCTCTGCCGCTCCTGCACCCATTATGTTGTGAAGCTCATCAATGAAAAGTATCACATTTCCAGCCTTTGCGGCTTCGTCCATACAGCTTTTCAATCGCTCCTCAAAGTCCCCACGATATTTTGCTCCTGCAAGGAGGGCAGTTATATCAAGGGAGAAGATCCGCTTTGAGGACAACGCAGACGGCACTTCTCCAAGCATGATCTTTCTCGCAAGCCCCTCCACAACAGCGGTCTTTCCCACACCTGCCTCACCTACAAGGCAGGGATTGTTCTTTGTGCGGCGGCAGAGTATCTCCATGATACGTTCTGTTTCAGCTTCTCTGCCTATGCAGGGGTCGAATTTTTCGCACTCGCTTTTGCGTGTAAGCTCTCTGCCGTAGCGTTCAAGGGTCTTTAGCTTGGGATAATTTCTGTCTGAAAAAATATTAGGCTCGTTGCCTGACAATGAGCAATCGTTGTACATCTTGTTGCAGTTCACCCCTAACTGCTGCAATATCTCAAAGGCACAGCAATCGCTGCGGCGGAGTATCATAGCAAGAATGTATTCCGTTCCTGCGATACCGCCACCCATGCTCTCGCACAGCCTTTTTGCGCCTTTTAAAACAGCGGCGGCGTTAGGAGTGATGTCATTTTTCGTAAGACGGCATGGCGTGCCTCTGCCTATGATGTATTCTATCTGCTCCTCTATCCTTTGAGCCGTGACCTCGTGGCGCAGAAGCACTGCACAGGCTGTGGAGTCCTCCTCATAGGCGGCAGAGAGCAGGATATGCTCAGTGCCGATATAAGTATGCCCCCAGCTTCCTGCCAGAGTGACGGCATTTTTCACAAGCTCTCTTGCCCTTGGTGTAAAGCTGTCGCTATCAAAAAACTGTTCGTTCATAAAATTCACCCCTTAAAATGTTTAAGACAAAGCTTTGTCTTAGCTACATTCTTGACAGTTTTGCGTCTTGTTATTCTCGCATTTTTATCGCTTTTATATTCTTATGCACAGGACAAATTCTCCTTGCAGATTTTTTTTGTAACACATTTTTCTCTGCGTCATAAACTGTAATATAAAGCAACGGAGCAAAGCTTCAGCTTTATAAATCTTAATAAAAAAGGAGATTTCATTTATGAACGGTTGTGGATTTGGCGGTTGTTGGTGGATCATTATCCTTATTCTCATATTCTGCTGTGGCTGCGGCGGTTACGGAAATGGCTGTGGCGGTTGCGGAAACGGCTGCGGTGGTTGTGGCTGCGACAATGGTTGCGGCGGCTGCGGATGCTGATCTGACGGCAAATAAAAGACGGCGGAGCATTACGCTTCGCCGCTTTTTTTATTTATCTTCTTTTTCCAAACGCTTTTCAAGGCGTTTCACAATAGTTTTCAGTGCTTTTATGCGGGCGTATTTTTTATCGTTGCCCTCAAGTATCGTCCATGGTGCTATATCTGTGGAGGTAAGTGTTATCATGCGGTCAACATATTTCTCATAGGTGTCCCACTTTTCACGGTTGCGCCAATCCTCATCGGTTATCTTCCAACGTTTTTCAGGCGTGTTCTCACGCTCGTTAAAACGGCGGAGCTGTTCGTCTTTATCAACATTCACCCAGAATTTTATTATCTCTGCGCCCCAATCATGAAGCTGGCTTTCAAACTCGTTTATCTCACGATAAGCCATGTTCACACGTTCTTCGGGGGTGAGCTTTTCGATAGGCTCGACCATTACTCTGCCATACCATGTGCGGTCAAAGATAGTAAAGTGACCATTCTTTTCAAGACGTGTCCAGAAACGCCATAGATAGTGCCTTGCAAACTCTGACGGTTCGGGTGCAGCGATAGGGTGAACTTCATAGCCCCTTGGATCAAGGGCAGCCGCAATGCGCTTGATATTTCCGCCTTTTCCTGCTGCATCCCAGCCTTCATAGCATATTATAACAGGTATCTTCTTCTGATAGCAGAGATTTTGCAGCTTGAAAAGCTTGTCCTGATATTTTTTCAGCTTTTTCTCATATTCCGCTTCGTCAAGGGACTTGTTCATGTCCACTTCTGCAAGAGCAGGCATTTCAATAGTTTTATATTCAGGATAATTGTATCCGCAGGTGTCGAACTGTGGTTCGGGAATATAATGTTCGCCCTTCTCCTTGGCGGAAACTGCAGTGCTTACTGCCTTTGTGACCGCTGTCAGCACTTCAAGCTCAGCAGAGGCACGTTCATTTGCCCCAACGCAAGTCCACGGAGCAAATGCCGTGTTTGTGCTTTCAAGCATTTTGTCATATCTGCGGAAAAACTTATCGTATTTTTCCATGTTCTTTATATCGTGGCTTTCCACACGCCAGCTTGTAACAGAGGAGTTTTCCAGCTTTTTGATACGCTTTTTCTGCTCGTCTTCGGTAATGTGCAGGAAAATTTTCACGATAACATATCCGTCATCTGTAAGCTGCCTTTCAAAGGTGCAGATATCTTCAAGGCGTGTGTCCCTTGTTTCCTTGTCTATCTCACCGTACATAAAGGCGTTCACAGTGTCACGATACCAGCTTCGGTCGAGGATAAGAAACTCACCTTTTTTCGGCAGGCTTTGCCAATAACGCCACAGCCATGGCATACGCTTTTCCTGCTCATTCGGTGCACGATAGGAAACCACCTTGTAAAAACGTGGGTCAAGAGAGCGTATGAGCTTTGCTATCATCGAGCCTTTTCCTGCGGCAGACCAGCCGTCAAATGTGATTATAACAGGTACTCCTGCGGTCTTTATTTTGTTTTCAAGCAGGGTGAGCTGTTCTCTCAGCCCTTTTAGCTGTTCGGATATCTCTGATTTTTCTGTGTTTTTCTGTATGATCTTTTCAAGCATTGCTATCTCTCCTCTTTTCACAAAATTGTTATTATCACAACCTAATTTATTTGATTTATGTATATTATACACAATTTATCTTTAATTGTATATAGACATTTTTCATGAAAATGCTATCTCTTTTTTGTTAATACGGAGTTAATATTATTGGTTTATACTAATATGATATAAAATATCTCGCAAAGGACGGCAGTGATATGTCAAAAAAAGACGAAAAGGACATTAATATATCAAAGCTCGACAAAAGTCTGGAGGGTCAGGGTCTGTTGGAGGACGCTGATGACGCGGAGTATGAGCGCACGCTGGCTCAGCAAAGGCGTGAGGCTGAGGAGCGTGAAAGGCAGGTTTTAGAGCAGGCGGAAGCTGAAAGACGTGAGCGTGAACGTCAGGAAGAAAAGGAACGTGAACGCAGGCTTGCTCAGGAGCGTATCGAGCTTATGAAGCTCAAAAGCGGAGTTATCGATGAAAGCGAGTCTTCCATAAAGGAAGAGCATGACCAAATAAGAGAGCTTCACGGCTTTGAAAAGGTGCAGAATTTCTTTTATCACAACAAGATGTGGATAATCTTTACAATATTTATCATAGCGGTGGCGGCATTTATTTTTATTGACGCTGCAAGGCGTGAAAAGGCTGACCTGACAGTGCTTATGATCGCAAACAACGGCTTGGAAACACGTCAGGAGGAACTGGAGGATTTCTTTGAAAAATACACGGACGATCTTGACGGCAATGGTTATGTCCATGTTGAGGTCATTATGATTCCGCTAAATTCTCACAGCGACGATTATCAGCAACAGAACGTGAACAGCACTAAGTTCTTGGCACAGCTTCAGGGGGGCGAGTCTATACTTGTTATAACAGACTCAAACACTGACGAGGAGTTCAAGTCAATAATGACTCCTGAGTTGCCAAAGGAATTTCCGAACAACAAGTATGTTGATGATATGGGCATGAGCTGGAACATGGAGGTCATGGCAAGGGAGCTTAACTTCGAGAATATGCCGAATGATATCCACCTTTCAATGAGAACGCCAGTTAAGACTTTGGGCGACTCCAAGGAAACTATGCAGGAGAATTATGATAAGGCGTTCAAAGTTTTCAAACGCATAGTTGACGATATGACTGAGAAAGCCGTAGAGGCAGGAGATAAGGGCCTTACAACTGAGCCTGTCCACTATGATGACAGCAGTTTGGAAAGCTCTGATAGCACAGAAAGCTCAGAAAATAAGTAACGGATATTTGGCTGTAGGGGACGGCGTTCTCGACGTCCCGTATGACAAAGTAAAGAATAGCGGACAACCACTTTTCTGTGGCTGTCCGCTTTGTGTTTGTATCAGTATTGATAATCATAATTTGTGTTGTCCTGATAATAGCCGTCTGTGTAGCCGTCCGCCTGACTTGATTGTGTGTCGGAACTGTTCAGGCTTGAACAGTTCTGATCTTCGGCGTATTTGTAATCAGAGGTGACACCAAGATATTCTTCAAGGCAAAGACCGCTTTTTGTGACAGCTTCGGCTTTTTCCTTGCCGAGATAACGGATATGCCACGGCTCATACACATATCCTGTTTTATCCTCTTTGCCCTCAGGGTATCGGATAATAAATCCATATTCAGCACAATGCTCGGCGAGCCAGTTTGCCTCAGGAGTGCCTGCAAAGCTGTCCTCGGTGGTGTTTACATCAAAGGTCAGACCCGTTTGATGTTCTGAATGTCCCGGACGGGAAGATACCTCGTCTGCGGCTTCTGTGCCACGCTCTGCGGCATAGGAGTTATAAAGAGACTCCTGATCCTGATATGAGCGATAGCTTGAATTTACAAAGAGTGTTATGCCGTCCTGAGCCGCTGCAGCTGCCATTTCGTCAAAGGCGTTCTGTGCAATTGTGCTTACGCCCGGTGCATAATCTGATGGCAGGGAGTAGGTCTTGTTCACGATAAGAATGCCGTCAACAAAGGTCATGCCGTTTGACTGCTCTATCTTATGCTTTGTTTCTTCTGCTTTGCTGTTGTCGGAGGTTTTCTTTTTGGTAGTGGTCTTTGCTTCCGCCTGCTTTGTGCTTTCGGTCTGTGATGATGAATCAGCAGCAGGCTTGTTGTCTGACTTTCCACCACAGGCTTTCACTATCACAAAAATTATCACCAAAAGAATTGCTATGGCAATGATACGGTTTTTCATAACACGCCTGTGTTCTCTTGCACGCCTTTCGGCACGTCGTTTTTCCATTTCAATGCGCGTTCTTTCGTATTCTTCATCACGATAAGCGCTGTATTCGTCAGGCTGGCTATTAGTGCCTTGGGATAAATTCTCGTTATTAGTCTGATTATTCATAAATATCCTCTTTTTTTGTAATTTGTTTTTTACGTTTTGTGTTGCCTTTATTATATCACAATCGCATAAAATATTCAAGTCGGATATTGTCGGCTTATTTCATAACATAAACATAGCATTGATATAGCGGCATAGATTCGTATTCACCATTATCTGGGTCATTCCACATATGGTCTTTTCTTTCCTGAACTATATCATCATGGAAAAAGCAAACACCAAGATATGTGTAATCTTCCAAGCCGTTGATCAGATCGTCACCGTAAGAGAGACCGAAGCTTGCATTATTTTTTAACCATGTAAAAAGCTCTGTGTATGCCTCGTCATAGTCTGAAACACAGCTGTTGTTTGCTGTGAATTGTCGTATTTTGCTGTTGTTAGGCAAACCGACCTCAGAGAGATGTTCGTATACGTTGCCAATGCCTTGGCAGTAGTCGTCCATTTGATACAGGCTCTTTTGCAGACATTCATCAAGCTGTCCGCTTGCACGGAGTGGCTTCAAACCATATTTCTCACGGAGAGGATTTACATAATCGAGCAGGTCAAGGGTCATCTGACTTGCACCATCAGGTGAGTAATATTCAGGCTCGACAGGCTCGTCCTGCTGAGTATCTTCTGTGTTTTCCTGCGGTATATCCTGCTGTATCTCAGGCTCTGTCACAGGCTCAGTCACTTTTTCTGTAGTGGTAGTGGTGGTGACTGCGGCGGCTTTTGACTCTGCTAATGCCGCCCCTTCTGCAATATCTGACGCAAGGGCAGCCTTGTCAGGCTCACGCTTTTTTGTGGTAGTAGTCATGACAGTGGTGACGGGAGGCAGAGTAGTTGTCACAGGTGTATTTGTGGTGACAGTGGCAGTAGATCGAGGTGTGCTTTTTTTCACAGCCGTGGTCTTATCACTATTGTTATTATAAGTATACACCCCGAAAACAGTTGCGGATACTAATGCCACAGCGATTATTGGTGTGGTTATTTTTGCTTTTAAAAACACTTTTTTGGGGGTAGCGAGAACTATTTCTTGCCTCTTGTTTATTTCGCTCATGCATCCAAAGCAAAAAATGGAATCGTCATGAAGAATTCTTCCGCAATTAGGACATTTTTTCATATTTTAGTTTTCTCCTGATCTTATTAAGCACATTGTACAGCTCTTCCGCAGTGCTATATCTGTCGTCTGGATTGATAGAAAGGCATTTCTTTATGACTTTCAGAATTTTCTTGTTTTCGCACATTTTGACCGACGGGTGTTCACCTGTCAAAAGAACGTTCAGAAGCACTGCCAGCGAATAGAGATCTGTTCTTGCATCAGATTGCTGCATACCGAATTGTTCAGGTGCGGCAAAGCCTACAGTTCCCAAAGTCTGGGTGTCAGAGCGTTGATTAGATTTATAAATTTTAGAAATATCAAAATCTATAATCTTGACATTATTGTCGTCACATATTATAATATTATCAGGCTTTATATCACGGTGAACGATGCCGCTGTTGTGAAGAGCATACAATCCCTGGCATATGGAGCAGGCAATGTTCAGGGCGTCGTGTTCTGCTAGTGTTTCGCCGTTTGCATAATCCGTAAGAGTCATGCCGTCGCAGAATTCTTCATAGATAGTATACGCTTCAGTGCTTTCGGAGATCTCGTAGATACGGCAAAGATATGGATTATTTATCAATGCGAGCCTTTGATATACAGAAACGTCAGCAGGCTTATAGATAATGTGCCGCACCATTTTTACACCTGTGTCACTCTCTAAAATGACTTTTTCGTGCTTGCTGTTTTTAAATAGATAGTTTTTGCAGTCGAACATTTTGTCGATCTGTTCTGTTTCAAAATCATATAAGCTTTTTTGTGACATATTTCTCATCTCCAATGTAAAAATGTAAAAAATAAATTATTATAGGAAGGAACTGGTGACATGAAAAAAACAACACAGCTTATGGAGGAGCTAAATGGAAGCGATGATATCAACAGTTTTCTAAGCAACAATAAGGATTCTCTTGACAGACAGGATTTTGCACGTTATCTTTGTGAGCTTGTAAAAAAGAAAAAGATGACAAAGATAGAGGTCATAAGAATATCCCAGCTAAATCAAATATATGGATATCAGATATTTGCAGGAGCAAGACTTCCAAGCAAGGATAAGATAATCGCTATCGCACTTGCTATGAAGCTTGACGTTGATACCGTTCAGCGACTTCTGACTCTTGCGGGTGAAGCTCAGCTTTATCCTAAAAACACCCGTGATTGCATACTCATTGACGCAATAAACAAAGGCTATGATGTGGCAAAGCTCAACAAAGTGCTTTTTGAAAATGGTTCACAGTGCCTTAAATAACGATCGTTTCATAAAGCAGCTCCGGTTCTTCGGAGCTGCTTTTTTATTATCGTAACAAATATTATATCACATTTTGACAAGGTTTTCAAGAGTTGTCAGGACATAAAAACACACGCCGCAGAAAATTTCCGCGGCGTGTTTCTTACTATTTAACTCTTATGGAACGAGAGTTGTAGTTGTTGCCTTATCCTTTGCAGATGTAGTTGTTTCTGCTACAGAAGAATCGGTCTTTGCTGTTGTTGTGGTCGTAGTTGTTGCTTCGCTTGCTGCAGCCGATGAAGAATCGTCAGTTGCAGGCTTTGAAGCCGCACCAGCCTTAGTTGTTGTGTAACCCTCGGCTTCAATTACCTTCTTCTTGAAATCTGCTTCTTTGTTGTAGTAAGATGTTGAGAAGTAAGGCTCTTCAGTAAATGTTTCACCTGTTGCAACGATATTTGAGCAGTAGATCGAAGCATAGAATGAAACTGCCTTTTTCTCCTTATCTGTCTTTACAGTTATCTTGTAAAGATTGTAGAGTGCATTTGTGTTCTCCCAAGAATCATAATTCTTCTTGTTTGTGAACGCAACATAAGTGTCAACGTAATCAAAAGACTCGATAGATGTTACCTTGCCGTCAAAGTCAGCAGGATATGGAGCGTAATGACCCTTTATATCCTTTCTCATATCTTCGATCTTGTCGTCGATATATGACTGATAGCTGTCCATAGCAGCCTTACCGTTGTCAGCTGTTACATATGCAGGGAATGTTTCGTCAACTGTTATTTCCTTAACATAAACAGTGTCGCCCCAATCGTTTGTTTCAGTTTTGCCGGAAAGTGTGATACCATTTCTTGCAAGTGAGGAATAAGGGCTGCAAGTTACCTTGAATGTGCCGCCGATGCCAATATAATCATCGCATGATACTGAATAAGAAACATTGTCCTTAAGAGCAGCAGGGATAGACTCGTCCTTTACTGAGTAAGGCTTAACAAATGGAACACCGCCTGAGCATTCAAATTCAAGTCCCTCGAACGGGTCGATCTCCTGAGTTTTTTCAAGACCCTCAACAGTGAAATCCTTTGTTACCTTGCCGTCCTTAACGTCGGCTGTCTTGTATGTATAATACTTGTCGTCATATTCAAACCAAGTCATGTCACCGCTTTCTTCTGCGCCATAAACGTCTATGTTAGCTGTAACAGTGTACTTGTCGCCGTTTTTCAGATCTGACTTGTAGTCATAATCATAGTAGATAAATGGATATGCTGAGTCATATGAAACGTCAGCAGAGCCGTTGCCGTCAAAGCCTGAGAACTTGACCTCAACGCCCTTGAAGAAGTCGATCTCCTCACCATTTTTAAGATCCTTTACAGTTACCTCAAACTCAGTGTTCTTTAGCTTTATGTTCTTGTCCTTGAGAGAATCCTCGTTGTACTTTACAGTGCATTTTACCTTGTCACCGTTTTTAAGATTCTTGTTTGCTTTCTTATCAAAAGTGATCTTCAGCTTATACTCACCATCGCTATTTGTTTTGAGAAGGGCATTTCTCATCTTCTTAGCTTCTGTAAAATCATCAGCTTTGTTAAATGCTTTTGTAAGAGTTTTCTTGTCAAGTGCAAAATACTTGCTTACCTTTGATGACTTGTCAGATGAGCTTGCATAGTCGGAAAGATCATCAAGGTCGCCAAGGTCAAGATCTGTCTCGTCAGCAAGGTCGCCGAGAGCGCTTGTAGCGTCTGCCATTGAATAGTAGCTCTTGTCATAGCAGTTAAGCTCTGCCTCAACATAGCCACAGCCGTCAATGCCCTTAAATTCAAACTTGAAAAGATCCTTTGCGTCGATCACCTGATATTTAAGAATGTTGCACAGAATGATGATCGCAACGATAACAACGATAAGAGCTGCAGCGGCAATAAGTGTTATTTTCTTGTGACCCTTTACCCATTCGCCAAGCTTAGCAAAAGGATTTGGCTTTGCAGCCGCAGGAGCTGCTGCCTGAGCGTAGTTGTTTGCTGGTTGTGCATACTGCTGGTCATACTGAGGAGCCTGCTGCTGTACAGGCTGAGCCTGCTGAACGGGTGCCTGAGCAGGTGCTGCCTGCTGCGTGGAAATGCCTGCTTCGGCTTCCATTTCGGCGATAGACGCACCGCAGCCGCCACAGAATTTTTCTTCCGGACCTATTGGCGCTCCGCACTTAGCACAAAACTTGATAGTGTTCATTTCATACCTCCATTGATACTTCTTTTCTAAACAGGATAAAATTTTTTATCCTATTCATACATTCTAAGTATAATATTAGCAGAAAGAAAAGTCAAGAAAAACTCGTTGAAACCGCCTTGTTCTGTATGATTTTTGTAGATTTGTACAATAACGCAAGAAAAAATCATACACTTTGATAACGTTTTAGACACAATTTTTCTACATTAAAAAACCGAATATAAATGGGGATACTGAGTGTGGTATATCTTCTCTGTCCATGAGCGTATGCTCTCGCACTCTGACAAAAATTCCTCAGAGCCCTTTTCCAATAGGGCTGGGAGCTTTGCCACTGCATAGGAGATATCATCAAGTGTGCAGGATTGTGCTATATATGATATTCTTACATAATATTTATTCCAGGCATTTTCGAGTTCTTCGAGCCGTTGGGCTGTGTCGCTGTCCTCATTTCTGTAGCTGTTTTCAGCGGCGTTCACAAGGCTTATGAACTTATCGTTTTCTTTTTTTACCGCAAATACGGAGAACACTGACATGGCGGCTATGACAGTGAGAATAATAATGCAGGCGGTCAATCTTTTCATTGAGCTTGCTCCTTTATACTTTTTTCTTGTCCTTGTCTTTTCTTATGGCAACTATCTGCCCTGAGGGGTCGGCGGTGCAGATGTAAACATCTTTCAGGGGCATACCCTTTTCTCCCAGCTTTTTCATGAGCCACTTTTCGTCCTTGCCGATAAGACCAAGGGCGGAGTATATTATCCTTCCGTTGTCGACAACGAGCTGTGGAGGGTCGGTCTGAGATCCTTTTATGCCCATTCCTCCATTGTTCACAGGTCGAAACTGTGCTTTCTGATAGACCGATATCTTGCCTGTTGTTTCCACCACCGCAAGCTGTACCTCGTTTATATCGAATATACCCATGCTTCTTAGGGACTCCAAAAGATCGTCTGCAGAAAAACGCAGGTCTTTGAGCTGTTTTTGATCTATGATCCCACGGGTCACGACTATTTTCGGAGAGCCGCATATGAGCTTTCTAAGCCCTCTGAATTTAAGCGAGCAGTGAGAGAGTATAACGTCAAGGCACACCAGCGTGAATATAGGCACTATGCCCATTGACATCGGTATAGTCATATCCTCGATAGGCAGGGTAGCGATGTTTGAAAGCAGAAGAGTTATAACAAGCTCCGAGGGCTGTAATTCGCCTATCTGTCTTTTGCCCATAAGGCGTATGCTTATGACAATGAGTATATAAAGTATAACGGCTCTGAAAAAAACTATCAGCATTTTGTTTTCCTCCAATATGGTCAAAGCTATTTTTTGCAGCTTTAATGCAGAATATTCTGATAACAGCCGCAGATAATAAATACAACAAAATTTCATGTAGGAGAAACAAAATGAATACACCCGATTTCAGAAACTACAAAAACGCTGAGATAGATAAGACCATTGACGCCGCTATGACTTCCCTTCGCACCATAACAGGCAATTCAATGGATCTTAACATAATGAATGTGAAGATATGTTCCGTAAGCTGTGCGGTGGTATCCATAGAGGGAATGATCTCAACGAGCGCAATGTCAGAGCTTATTTTCAGACCTATAATGGAGCTTTCTGCACAAAAGTCAAAGGGCAATGCAGAGCAGGTATTCGACTTCCTGACAAAAGAAAGCCTGCTTGCCGCCGAGAGAAAAACGGTCTTTAATTATGGTGACGTCATACAGTTTTTGTTTTCGGGCTTTGCGGTCATATTTGTGGAGGGACTTTCAAAGGCTGTTGTTTACGGTATCCAGGGTTACGACAAACGGTCGGTTTCTGAGCCTGCAAGCGAGCAGACTATAATGTGCGCACAGGATTCTTTTACGGAAACAATAAGAACTAATATTTCTCTTGTGCGCCGACGAATGAAAACACCATCGCTGCGGTTTGAGATGATGCAGATAGGAAAGCGTTCTTCCACCGATGTGTGCATGGTCTACATGAGCGACCGGGCAAGCTCAGACGCTGTGGACAGGCTGAGAAAACAGCTCAAAGGCATAAAGCTCGACACTGTTCTCACAAGCGGATATATTGAACCTTTTATCGACGAAGGCTTCGGTTCGTCAGTGTTTTCACAAATGGCTTATTCCGAAAGACCTGATATGATATGCACAAGGTTAAATCAGGGCAGGATATGTGTTTTTGTGGACGGCACGCCATTTGTGCTTATCTGCCCATCGCTTTTTGCGGAAAATTTTCAGACCATGGACGATTTTACGGAAAAGCCTTTTTACGTCACCTTTATGCGGTGGCTGAAATATATTGCGTTCTTTCTAGCGGTGGCGTTTCCGGGTCTGTATGTTGCACTGGCGAGCTTTCACCCTGAGGTCTTCACATTGAAGCTTCTTTTGAATCTTGCAGTTTCAGAGGAGTCAACGCCTTATCCGTTGACAGTGGAGGTGCTTGTGCTAATGCTTCTATTTGAGATAATGAAAGAAGCAGGCTTGCGGCTGCCTAAGCCTGTGGGAAGCACTGTTTCTATAGTGGGCGGTCTTATCATAGGCGACGCTGCCGTAAAAAGCGGACTTGTGTCCGCCCCTCTGCTTATAGTGGTGGGGATAACCACAACATCATCGTTCGTTATACCGAGCCTTTATCAGCAGACGGCTATATTAAGGCTAGTGTATATCCTGGTGGGCGGCGGCTCGGGGCTTTATGGCATTGCACTTTGCACTGTGCTTTTGATGATAAATATAAACTCCATGGACGACCTTGCAGTATCTTACACCGCTCCTGTTACGCCATTTTTCTCAAAGGGTATAAAGGACGTTATTTCAAGGCGGAGCTTTCGGTCATATGAGAAAACTCACAGCACCATTAAAGAATACAAGCTTGACGAAAAGGGGGGAAGCCAATGAAAAAGCTTACGCCAATGCAGTTTTTTGCAATGCTTATCTGTACAAGAGCCTTTTCAATGATGACATTTCTCCCTGAAAGCACCGCAAACGCTTTGGAGCTTATGCTTGGAACAGTGCTGTCTACAGTTTTTCAGATAGTTATGATATGCGGTATGGCGGCTTTCCACAAGCGCTTTCCTAATGATGACCCATGCACCCTTGTGGTGAGCCGTTCAAAGTGGGCAGGCAGGGGAGTTTGTACATTGTATCTTGCATATTTTCTTACAGTGTCATTTTATGTTATCGGCACCTTCACCTATTTTATGGATTATTATTTTTCTGATTATATACCACGGCTCATGATAGTTCTCAGCGTTGCCGCCTGCGGGATATATGTTGCAATGTCAGGCCTTGGGGTCATAGGAAAAACGGGAACAGTGCTTTTTGTACTTTTTCTCTTTGTGACATCCATCCTTGTTATAAGCTCTCTTGAAGATTTCACATTCGTTGATTTTCACCTTGCGGAAAGAAACGTTGGAAAAGGCATTTTTCATTCTGCTGTCAGCGAGCTTGCAAGAAGCTCTTATCTTGCAGTGATAGTTTTTCTTTTACCCTCAACAAAGGGCAATGCTGCAAAAACGTCTGTGTATTTTCTGCTCACAAGGCTTGCCCTTGTTGAAATAGTCTTAGGCTTTATCACAATGATACTTGGAGATTACACTCTTCTTGCAAAACTGCCATTCTTCGCACTTGCGGCATTTTCACGCACTGCCATAATAGAACGCTATGACGCCGCTGTTATGGGCGTGTGGGTAATGCTCTCGGTATATAAGCTGGGAGTATATTTCCATTGTTCAGGCAGATGCCTGAGATATGTTTTTCCTAAGCTCGGTTCTGGATCGGGCGTGATAATAACAGCGGTGATTCCTGCGGTGGCAACGCTTTTCTGGCTTTTGCCTCACAAGTGGGAGAGCATCGCATACGCAGGGCTCAGCCCTATCCCACTCATATTTCTCGGAGGCGTAATACCGCTTCTATGCCTGATATTTGTGAAAAAGGGGGCGAGATCTGATGAAAAAGCGTAAGATACAGGTAGCTGTTGTGCTTTTTATCGCAGCAGTGACGCTGTTGTCTTCTTCTTTCGGCAGACAGGTGGATATCGAGGAGCGTGTTCTTTGCCACGCCATGGGCGTTGACTATGAAAACGGGGAATACAATGTGTCACTGCAGGTCTTTAAGACCCAGAGTATGGGTTCTGACACTCCTCTCGATGTGAGCCAGTCCAATATACAGACAGTAAATTGCAAAGGCAGGAGTATCCGAGACGCCATTGAGGGCTGTCAGTATCAGATAGGCAGGGAGATCTTTTTTGGCCATCTTCAAATAATATGCTTTAATAAAAATATAGATCTTTCCTCTCCGGAGGAGCTTTTCTCTTTTGCTATAAAGGACAAAAATGTTTTTCTTGGAGTGGAGCTTTGCTTGGCGGAAAATACCGCAGAGGAGCTTATGAACGTTCAGCTAACAAGGGGAACGATGTCCTCAGAAAACTTCACACAGGTCATAAAAATGGGTGTGAAAAACGGCATAACGGTGGAGTGCCGCCTTATCGATCTGCTTTCCTGCATAAGATCACCGCAGTATATCGCTATGCCGGTTATCTCTATCAAACAACCGCTGGGAGATTTTGCGGAGAGCCATGAGGAAAAGTCAGCGGAACAGCAGGAGCCGCTTTTGGAAATAAAAAAGACCGCCCTTATACGAAAAGGTACGGTGCTTGAGAGTTATCTTTCCCACGCTGACGCATCAGGCTGTCTGTGGCTCACGGGAAAGGCAGAGCAGTATTATGATATGATCGAATATAATGGAAGCCCCATGGACGTTAGGATAACCTCTGACAGCCACAGCCTGAAGCTTGATAACGAGAACGGCAGGCTCGTATGCAGATTGAAGCTCACTGTTCTTGCACACAGTTCTCTTGATATCCGTGACGAGAAAAGCTCAGACCAGGTGGCGGCACTTGTGAAACAGCGCCTTGAAGAAAATATCACAGGGGTGTGGAACAAAGCCCTGTATGAGAACAGGACGGATATTTTTGATGTGTGGCGGCTTTTCCGTCACAAATATCCGCAAAGCTATCTAAAGTATGCCGACCGCCTTGATGAAGTGCTAGGCTCGGTGGAGCTTGAAACGGATATCACCTGTCGGGTGTCATAAGACAGAGCATATCCTTGGGAAGCGGTGCGGTAACAGTCACTATCCTGCCGTTTTCAGGGCTTTGAAAAGTCATCTTCTCGCAGTGGAGAGCCTGACGGCTTATAAGAGGGCTTGCCTCGCCATAAAGGTCATCACCCAGGAGAGGATAGCCCATAAAAGCCGAGTGTACTCTTATTTGGTGCGTTCTGCCGGTTTCAAGAAAGAAGTCCACAAGAGAAAGATCTCCCAGCCTTTTGCGTACAAGATAATCCGTTGCGGAATATTGTCCGTCAGCCCTCACACAGCGTTTTATTATAGTTTCCTGCTCCCTTGCGATAGGCGCACAGATACGCCCGCCGCAGTGGGGCAGGTCTTTTATTATTCCAACATAGGTCTTTTCAAAGCTTTTTTGGAGCATTGCGGCACTTCGCTGACTTTTTGCCACAAGCACACAGCCGCTCGTGTTGCGGTCAAGGCGGTTGACAGGTCTAAAAGCGAGGCTTGGATAAAGTGCGGCAAAAAGATTTCCCAGCGTATCGTCACGATGCTTTATTGACGGGTGGCAGGGCATAAAAGGCGGCTTTGAGAACACCACCACCTCGCTGTCCTCATAGAGAATATCAGCTTTCAGGTCAGGATTAGGGTCAAGAGCTTCACCGCTACCCTCGTTTATCATGATGATGTCATTTTCATATACAAGGTCAACAGTGCGGATAAGGACGCCCTTTCTTGTCATGCCGTTTTCAGTGCGTTTGAGCCTTGTTATGAGCCTTTTTGAAAAGCCCCTTGAACGCAGTACACATTCAAGGGCTTTTTCATTTTCTTCTTTTGTTATTGTCACAGTCATTTGCTGTATTTCCTCCAGCGCTTTATCATTGACGGCATTTTGTCCTGCCAGTAGCTTCCCATTATATCCTGCAAAAACACTATATAGCTTAGTCTGAAATATGGATAGATGATAAAAACAGGATATACTAACAGAAGTGCGGGGATATACATAACAAAGCTCAGCAGGAACGAAATATATCTGCCATGCTGACCGTCCATGAGCCTTACAGAAAGATCGCAGGCGTCAAAAATGTTGGTGCGTGGGTTTAGAGTCATTATATATGGCGCAAGGGCAAGGGATATCCAGTAATGCACCATAAGTCCGAAAAACACAACAGACAGTCCAAGTGAGAACATGAAACAAAGAAGACCTGCGGAGGTAAGCTCGCTGAGCTTGCATACCCAGCCCCAATAATACACGCTGTAGGTTGAGATAGCGAAAGGTACTGCGGAAAATAATTTCAGTGAATTAATTATAATGGAAGAAAACATGGTGTGGGAATAATATACATAAGAATGTGAGTTTATATACTGCCTCGATCCCACATAGCTGTCTGCTCTTGCAATATCAACAAAAAATCTGCGGACAGTCCACATTTCAAAAGATGCAAAAGGTATAACGACAATTAGATCAAGAAACCAGAATAGCCTTACGGAAACATGATCTTTTATTCCCTGCCACGAGAAAAAGTACTCCCAGCCGATGCGTTTGAAAAGCATAAAAAGGGCAAGCTCGCACAGACCAAGAAATACAAACACCGCAAACAAAAATGCCGTGAGCGATACGCAGTTTCCCATGTTCTGGCTTATATTTTTTCTTGCCGATAGTTTTATCTCTTTGTTTGTCAAGCCTTTTCCCCCCTCGTTTCTGTTTTTACTGTTTACTTATCCTCTTAGTCGGTATAATAATCCTCAACAGTGTAATCAGGCATTTCCTCATATTTTGGCGGATATATTCCTATTACCTCGAAAGCGTTTGAACGCTGCCACATGGAAGCTGTCACCATGACTTCAAAGCCCTCGCCGAAATCGCAGGCGTAGTCCATAGGCTTCCTTTTCGGCACGCCGAAGCCTGCCAGCATATTCATTATAAGACCTCCGTGGGTGCAGACCGCAACGTTTGTAAGACCCTCGTACATCATATCGGAAATGATGATGTTCAAAGCTTCATAACAGCGGTTTATGACATCTCTTGTTGATTCGCCGTTCGGCGGAGGATTGTCAAGTCCTCCTTTTATGAACTGCTCATAATCAGGGTCGTTCATAAGCTCATCAGGGGTCTTGTTCTCAAACTTGCCGAAGTCCATTTCACGAAGCTCGGGCATCTCAGCCACAAGTCTGTTAGGCTGGAGTATAGATATAGTCTGTTTGCACCTTTTTAAAGGCGAGGTGTAGACCTTCTGCACCGAAGGGTAATCATACTTTTCTATCTTTTCATAAAGCTGGTCAGCACCCTCTCTGCACAGCGGCAAGTCGGTAGTACCGATATAACGTCCGTCAAGATTTGCCTGCGTCATTCCGTGACGGATAAATGCTATTCTGTAGCCTTTCATATTTAAAATACCTGCTTTCTTTTTCTTTTATGATAAGTGCTTTAAAACCTGCACAAATTTTTTTCACTTAAATACGTCATTTTATAGATTTTATATTTACAAATACATAAATTTATAGTATAATAGAATAATGGTTGAAAAACCAATATGATTTTATATATGGGAGATATTACATGAGCAATGACAGCAAAGATGAGCTGACTCTCAGGATAGGTGAGAAGCTTACCGCCGCGAGGATAGAAAGCGGCTATACACAAAGCTGTGCGGCTAGAGCAGTCGGCACCAGCCAGTCTTGCATATCAGCCGTTGAACACGGCAAAAAGCAGAACGTCAATATCATCATTGCTCTTATAAAGCTTTACGGCGCTTCCTATGAAGATGTGTTCGGTTTAGTCAAGGTCAGAGAAAAAGACTCTGCGTTAGGCTGTCCGGACGAGGGAAGCGAGCTGCTGAGGGAGCTTATAAAAGACAGCGGCATAAAGGGTCTTGAAACTCAGACGGACATGGCGGTGAAAATATGCACCTATATGCTTTTGAGAAAGCTTTACTCTGAAAATCCTCACAACTCCCACAAGCTTTTTGAGCTTGACACTGAGGAAACCATGGAACGCTGTGTAAAATATCTTTCCGCTCAGCCTAAAGACCTTGACAGGATCCTTGGTATGGCAAGAAAAAAGGTGAACAGGCTCGAGGTTTCAGTGGGGAAAAATCCCGAACTGAGGGCGTTTATCAAAGAGTGCGAACACATTTTGCTCGCTTGCACATAAGAATTTTGATACCGATGTTATCATACTTCGGATATTATAACACACTTTTCAACTAATTTCAAGTGAGGTATAAAAATGAAAAAGCCTGAAAGGCGGCTGTTTGTATCGGTAGCGTGTGCGGCGGCTCTTATGGTGTGCGGAGCGGTGTTGATGCACTTAGATAAAAAGCCAGATGAAGCGACATTTTTCGCCATGGATTGCCCATGCACAGCCGCTGTTTACGGAGGTGAGGCAGAGCAGGCGAAGGACAGGATAAAGGCTTTGGAAAAGCTTTATTCGCCTTATGAGGAAGGCTCGGAGATATCACGGCTCAATGAGAGCGGCAGGCTTGAGCTTTCTGAGGAAACTGCACAGCTTATAGAAAAGAGCATAGAGCTTACAAAAAAATACGGGGGAGCGGATATTTCCGCAGGGGCGCTGACAGCACTTTGGAACGTTACTGGCGATGAGCCGAGAGTTCCTGAGCAAAGTGAGATACAGACTGCTCTTTCCGCTGTGGGATATGAGAATATAAAGCTTTCGGGGAGCGAATGTGTCCTTGAAAACGGCACACAGATAGATGTGGGCTGTGACGGAAAGGGCTTTGCCCTTGACGAAGTGAAAAAGCTTTTGGATAGTGAAAAAGCCGATTGTGCGGTGGTGAGCTTTGGCTCGTCAACGCTTCTTTACGGACAGAAGCCGGATAAAACAGATTTCAAGGTTGCGGTCACAGACCCTTTTGATAACGATAACACCTGCCTTAGCTTCACAAGCGGCGGCGGATTTGTTTCCACTTCCGGGGGATATGAGCGTTATTTTGAAGCACAGGGCAAAAAGTGGAGCCATATTTTTGACCTGACAACAGGCTATCCATGCGAAACAGACCTTGTTTCAGTCACTGTGATAGGGCAGAGCGGAATTGAAACCGATTTTCTGTCTACCTGCATTTTTATTGGCGGAAGCGGTGAGCTTGACAGGTGGCTCAGTGATGAAGATATAGAAGTTATTGCCATTGATGAAAATGGTGTAGTTTATTGCTCTGACAGTATAAAGAGCAGGATAAGTATAAGTGATGATAAATTCAGGTTTGAATAGTCATAAAGTATGATAAGGGGGAAAATTATGAAACTCAACAGCATTTTTCTTTCCCACAAAAAGGGGACGGAAAACAGCGAAACTATCGCCATGCCGCTGCCTGCAAGAGTGAAGATATCCATGTCACAGCACATGGGAGCACCTTGCGAGCCGACAGTTGCCAAGGGTGACAGAGTGCTTGTGGGACAGGTCATAGGCGAAAGCAGCGCTTTTATGTCATGCCCTGTTCACTCGTCTGTGTCAGGCACAGTGGCGGCGATATCCGAATTGCTCACAGCAGGCGGAAAAGTGTGCAAAATGGTGGAGATCGACACCGACGGAGAGCAGGAGGTATCACCTGACGTAAAGCCGCCTGTTATAACAGACAAAGCGAGCCTTTGCGAAGCCGTAAGGCAGTCAGGCTGCTGCGGAATGGGCGGCGCAGGCTTCCCGACGCACATAAAGCTCAACTTTGACGAGAACAAATACAAGGTCGATACCCTTGTTATAAACGCCGCTGAGTGTGAGCCTTACATAACAAGCGACTACCGTGAGATGATGGAGAACGCTGACGATGTTATGTGCGGAATAAAGCTCGTGCGTGATATGCTGGGGCTTAAAAAGGTCGTTATCGGTATCGAGGACAACAAGCCACAGGCTATAAAGCTTATGCGTGAAAAGTCGGCTGATGATGAAAGTATCGAAGTAAAGGTGCTGAAGTCATGCTATCCTCAGGGTGCAGAAAAGGTGATAATATTCAACGCCACGGGACGTGTAGTTGGCGAGGGTCAGCTTCCGTCAGATCAGGGCGTTATCGTAATGAACGTTACCACAGCAGGCTTTATCGGCGAGTATTCCAAAACAGGTATGCCACTCATATCAAAGCGTATAACTGTTGACGGCGACGTGGTTTCAACGCCTTGCAACGTGAAAGTACCTATAGGAACTTCTGCGGAAGATATACTGAAATTCGGTGACTGTGATAAAGGAAAGGTTAGAAAAGCCCTTTTTGGCGGTCCTATGATGGGAATGTGCCTTTATGAGCTTGACACCCCTGTGACAAAGACCACAAACGCCATTCTTGCATTTGGTGAAAAGGCTGATAAGAAAAAGGGTATCGAGGACAGGTGCGCACAGACAAACTGTATAAAGTGCGGAAGATGTATCTCTGCTTGTCCGCTGAATCTTATGCCTACAGAGCTTGAAAAGGCTTATGACAGGCGTGATAAGGAAGCTCTTATGAAGCTCAAGGTTGGTCTTTGCATGAACTGCGGTTCGTGTTCATATGTCTGTCCTGCAAAGAGAGATCTTGCAGAGAAAAATCAGCTTGCAAAAGCTTTCATAAGAACGTAAGGAGGTAAGATGATATGGAAAAAATGCTTGTCAGCCCTTCACCTCAGATAAGGGATAATATTTCTACCTCTAAGGTGATGACCCATGTGCTTGTGGCGCTTTGCCCTGCACTTGCAATGTCTGCCTACGTTTTCGGCGGACGTGCGCTCATGCTCACAGGCTTCTGCATGATAACGGCACTCATATGGGAAAGGCTTTGCAATCTTATAATGAAAAGACCAGATTCCACAAAGGACGTTTCGGCACTTGTGACCGGTATGCTTTTAGCGTTCAATCTCCCTGTGACAATGCCTTATTGGCAGGCTGCTATCGGCACATTCGTTGCTATCGTTATAGTAAAGCAGCTTTTCGGCGGTCTGGGACAGAATTTTGCAAATCCTGCTATTGTGGGAAGAATAGTTCTTATGCTTGCTTTCACAGGCAACATGACCCATTGGGTAGTGCCTTTCTATGACCCTGACAATATCGTAACAGGTGCAACACCTCTTGCGGCGGCACATTCCGCCCCTGCCGATTATCTCGACCTTTTCCTTGGAAAAGTAGGCGGCTGTCTTGGCGAGGTGTCTGCGGCGGCATTGCTCATTGGCGGCATATACCTTATAATGATGAAGATAATCTCAGTACATACACCTCTTGCATTTATCGGCACAGTTTTCGTGTTCTCATATCTTTGCGGCGAGGACGGCATCTATCAGATACTTGCAGGCGGCGTAATGCTCGGTGCATTCTTTATGGCGACTGACTATGTTACAACTCCTGTTACAAAAACAGGCAAGGTGATATTCGGTATCGGCTGTGGTATCATCACTTGTGTGATACGCTTCTTCGGCTCTTATCCTGAGGGTGTTTCATTCTCAATACTGCTCATGAATATCCTTACACCATACATAGACATGGTAACAAAAACAAAGCCTTTAGGGGCTATAACAAAGAAGAAGGAGGCGAAGTCTGAATGAAAGATAAAATAATGCCTCCACTGGTGCTGACTATAATATGTATAGTTGTCAGCGGACTTTTGGTGCTTGCCTATAATGCCACATATGTTGACAATACAGGTGTTCTTACAGACGATATGAAAAAGGGCTGTGAGGAGATATTCGGCAAGGGCGATTATGAGATAATGCTTGACGGCGAGGGTGACAGCAAGACCCCTGTCACATTTGATACAGAGGGCGTGAACTCCATTATCACAGATAAAGATAACGGCAGATGCGTTATCGAGATAACTGAGGACGGCTATTCAAAGGGTGGACTTCATCTGCTTATCGGTATAAACAGCGAGGGAACTGTCGAGGGGATAGAATTTCTTTCCATAGGCGAAACTCCGGGTCTTGGCACAAAGGTGCAGGACGATAGTTTTCTTTCAAAGCTAAAGGGCTTTGGTGTTGACACTGATGAAAATTCTATCGACAATGTTACCGCTGCCACCTATTCTTCAAAGGGAATGAAATCTGCGTGCAAAAAGGCTGTGAAGCTTTTTGACGAGCATAAGGAGGAGATACTCAATGGCTGAGAAAAATTCTAATCTGTATGAATTTACAAAGGGTATCATAAAGCAAAACCCGACGCTTGTTACGCTTCTTGGTATGTGTCCGACGCTTGCGGTCACAACAATGGCGAAAAACGGTATCGGCATGGGACTTGCCACAACGTTCGTGCTTGTCTGCTCAAACTTTGTTATATCCCTTTTGAAAAATGTTATCCCAAAGGCTGTAAGACTGCCTTGTTTTATCGTAATAATCGCAGGCTTCGTTACTCTTATCGAGTTTCTTATGAAAGGCTATATACCTGAGCTTTACAGTGCATTAGGCGTATTCCTGTCCCTTATCACGGTAAACTGTATTATCCTTGGCAGAGCGGAGGCTTTTGCCAGCAAGAACAAGATATTCCCGTCCATACTTGACGGACTTGGAATGGGTCTTGGATTTACACTTTCACTTTTCACAATGGGATCTATAAGAGAGATACTTGGCACAGGCTCATGGTTCGGTTTCAAGATACCTTTCCTGTGCGACGATCCTATGACAGTGTTCATTATGCCGGCAGGCGGATTTTTCGTGCTTGGCTGTCTTATCGCACTTGTGAACAAGATAGCGAACAAGAAGCCGCCAAAGGAGATTTCCTGCTCAGGCTGTCCTAATGCAGCTTTGTGCAAGGGTCAGTGCAGAACAGAGAGTGAGGAGGCATAAAAATGAGCTACATACTTATACTTATCGGCTGTGTGTTCGTAAATAACGTTGTGCTTTCTCAGTTCATGGGAATATGTCCTTTCCTTGGCGTATCAAAGCAGATGAAATCATCTGTGGGAATGGGTGCAGCAGTAATATTCGTAATGATATGTGCAACAGCTATCACATATCCTGTATACAGACTGCTTGAGCACTTCGGCATAGAGTATCTAAAAACAGTGGCATTCATACTTGTTATAGCAATGTTCGTTCAGCTTGTTGAGATAGTCATGAAAAAGATGATGCCGCCTCTCTATAAGGCACTGGGCGTTTATCTGCCTCTTATCACAACCAACTGTGCAGTGCTGGGCGTTACTATCGGAAACATAGACAACGGCTATAATTTTCTTCAGTCCCTTACAAACGCACTGGGAACAGGACTTGCGTTTACTCTTGCCCTCTTGCTTTTCAGCGGAGTAAGAGCAAGGATAGAAAACTGCGATTTTCCTGAAACTTTCAAGGGCGTGCCTGCAACGCTCATTGCGGCGTCTATCGTTTCGCTAAGCTTTATGGGCTTTTCGGGAATAATCTGATAATAATTTATCGATATGAAACGATCAAGGGTTGAATTTACAAAGCCGATGAAAAAGGCCCACACTATATTGATACCATCAATGCTTGACTTCCACTTTCCGCTGCTTAAATATGCATTTCTTAGCGGCGGATATAAGTGCGACGTTATCGGGGTGAACGAATACAGTCGGTCACAAATGATAAACGCAGGCTGGGAATATTCAAATAATGATGTCTGCTTTCCCTGCAACCTCATAATAGGACAGTTCATATGTGCATTGAAAAGCGGCAAATATGACACCGCAAAAACAGCCCTGCTGCTGCCTCAAACAGGAGGAGGGTGCAGAGCGTGCAATTACATTATGCTGCTGCGAAAAGCTCTTTTGAAAGCCGGTCTGCAAAATGTTCCTGTGGTGTCACTTAATGTCAGCGGCGTTGAGAAACACAGCGGATTTTCCATAACGCCTAAAATGGTGCTGACGGCTTGTGCAGCGATCTATTACAGTGACTTGCTTTTGTATCTTTATAATGAGCTTTCACCCTATGAACTTAAAAAGGGTGAAACGCTTGATAAAGTCCGCCTATGGAACAGCAGGCTGTCACGGCTCTTTGAACATGGCAAAGCAGCCGATCCGATCTCAATGTGCGTCATATTCCGCAAGATATGCGAAAGCTTTGCTACAATAAATTGTGATAAAAGCAGATCGGTCAAAAAGGTCGCCGTAACAGGGGAGCTTTACATAAAATTCTGTGCTCTCGGCAACGGCGAAACGGAGAAATACCTCCGTGATCTCGGTTGTCAGATATATATGAGCGGCTTTGTTCCATACATAATGTACCTTGCCGATTCCTGTACAAATGATGATAACATTTACGGAAGAAAAACCTTGGCAGGTGTGGGAGCAAAAGTCCTTATTGCCTATATGAAAACGCTTTGGTGCAAAATGAATTCTGCACTTGTACAAAACGGTTTCGAGCCTATGGAAGACTATAGATCCTTGAAAAGCTACGGTGAAAACTTTGGCTGTCTTGGCGAAACAATGGGGGACGGCTGGCTTATCGGTGCAGAAATGTGTTCAGCGTTGAAGAACGGCTGCAAAGGTGTTGTGATGCTGTTGCCGTTTGGCTGCCTTGTGAGCCACACCTGTGCAAGAGGCATAATAAAGCGTATAAAAAAGCTCTACCCAGACAGCATCATAACGGCGGTCGATCACGATTCGGGAACAGCGGACGTTAATATCAGAAACCGCATTAAGATGACCCTTGATTTTATGGATAATAATATAATGAAACACAACAAAAACTGAAATTCTGAAAGAGGAGAATGATATGGAATATTTGATCCCTTTGGCTATATTTGCCGCTTTGGGCATATTGGCAGGCGTTCTGCTGACGGTGGCTTCAAAAGTTTTTGCCGTTGAGGTGGATGAGCGTGTTGACGCTATCGCAGAAGCACTTCCGCAGGCAAACTGTGGCGCTTGTGGCTTTTCAGGCTGTGCAGACTATGCCGACGCTATCGTGAACAAAGGTGCAGAATGTAACCTTTGCCGTCCGGGAGGCGAGGCTGCTGCAAAGAAGATAGCTGAGATAATGGGCGTTGAAGTGACTGCAGCAGAGCCACAGGTGGCCTTCGTGCGCTGTTCGGGAGATTGCTCTCATACACCGCATAAATACGATTTTGACGGCATTCAGAGCTGTGCGGCGTGCAACAGGTTTTATGACGGAAGCAAGCTTTGCACAAGCGGCTGTTTAGGCTACGGCGATTGTATCAAGGTCTGCTCTCAGGGGGCAATATCTATCGTTGACGGCATTGCCGTTATCGACAAAGCAAAGTGCATGGGCTGTGGGCTTTGCGCAAAAGCTTGTCCAAATGGTCTTATCGCAGTGAGAAGGATCTCTCAGGCTGTGGATATCTGCTGTTCATCAAGAGATGTGGGCAGAGTGACAAGATCTGTTTGTCCTAACGGCTGTATAGGATGTAAGCTGTGCGAGAAAAACTGTCCGTCAGGTGCTGTTACAGTGCAGAATAACCACGCTGTTATCGACTATGACAAGTGTACAAACTGCGGAAAGTGTGCAGAGGTGTGCCGTGTTCACGCTATCAGGTCTATCATGGGCGAAAAAGTGGAAGTGCAGTAAAATATTTTGCTTTAAAGGCTCTCTTGACGTTTATGCGTCAGGGGAGCTTTTTTTGTGCCAAAAATACACAGCCAAATTTGTGCAGTGTTCACGAAAAGTTTAGCGTTTGTTGACAGATACTTATAAATGATTTATAATACTATTTGTACGAATAATTGTCAGCGGCAAGAAAAATATAGCCGAACTTTAAGGAGAACACAGCAGAATGAACATTAAAGACTACAGAATTATCAGTGAAAAAAACGTTTTCAGACGGATAGCGGCACTTTTGACAACGCTCTTGCTCGTTATCACAGTGATTCCCGAGGGCTTCTCTACGGCTATAACATCGGCGGCAGAAGCGGCAGATACGGCTGTGACAGGTGCGTATTTTGATACAGACGGCATGGAAATCGTCACTTATAACGTGGTTAATGACTTCGGTGCAGACAATACAGGAAACGCCATGACCGAAAAGCAGATACAGCAGGCACTTGACGCTGCACAGGAAAATTCAGGGCAGGGCATTTTCACAAAGGTCGTGATACCAAAGGGAACGTATCTTATTTCTTCTGCACTTGTGGTATACAGCGGTACTTGGATATACTGTGAAGAGGGCGTTGAGATAAAAAGGTGCATTTCCTATGGACCTATGCTCAGGTGCGATAATAATGGTGTCGGCGGCTATGACGGCGTTAAAAATGTTATCGTTGAGGGCGGGCTTTGGAACGGAAACACAGACCAGTGGCCAAATACCGCAGATTTTTCAAATATCAGATTTGCACATTGCAGAAATATTCTTCTGAAAGATATGCACGTCAAAAATAACGAGAACGGTCATCATATGGAGATAGGCGGTGCGGCTGACGTCACCATAGAGGGCTGTACTTTTACAGGATATACAGGCTACAGGAAAAAAGAAGCCATTCAGCTTGATTGCATGAACAACAGCAGAGTTTTTGCAGGCTATGCGCCTTTTGACGATACATCATGCGAAAATGTGGTCATAAAGAATAATCTTTTCTCAGGCATTTGCAGAGGTCTTGGTTCTCATTCCGCCACTCTGGGTATCTATTATACAGATATCCTTATTGAGGGCAACGTTTTTGAGAACCTCGACGATGTGGCAATGATAATGTACAATTATAAGAATTGTACCATAACAAATAACACTATCACAAACTGCGCAAGCGGTATAGAGTTCAAGGCAATGTCCAGCCTGCCTAACAACAATTTCAATCCCCCGGTGGTGAAGTCTATGGAGGAAGCAGTTGACGGCTTTGAGGACGATGCAAACTCTGTTATTTCATCTAACACTATCTCTGTAAGCGGTGATGACGAATATGGTATTACAAGCGGCATACGCCTGACAGGGTATGAGGTCAAGGACAACGGTGTTATCCCTGACTATAATTTCAGAGTGGCAGGAGTAAAGATCGTCGAAAATCGAATCGAGAGCAACGGAACCACTATCGCACTTAATGACGCTGAGAATTGCAGTATCGAATCAAATATTCTCGTTACAAAGCAGGACGGTGTTAATTACAAGGATAAAAATGGTCTTACCCTCAACGACTGCGACAATATAAAGATAACAGATAACTATATTTCAGGCTCAGCCAGAAACGGTGCTTCCGTTACTGACAGCTCAGGGAATACCCTTGAGAATAATACCATAGAGAACGTTGGAATGAACGGAATAAATATCTACAACGGCTCTGAGAAAAATATTGCAAGCTCAAACAGCGTAAATTCAGCGAAAAAGCATGGTATAGCAGTGGCTGCAAATTCTTCCGCTGTGATAAAGTCCAACAGCATTTCAAAGGCGGGGGACACGGGCATTCTTATTTATAACGGCTCAAGGGGCGAGTGCTCAGGCAACAAAGTTAAAAATGCCGTGGGGCATGGTATCGTGTTCAGCAAGAAAGCTTCGGGCAAGGCGGCTTCAAACACTGTTTCTGGCGCTGGCAAGCATGGCGTGCTTGTTACAGACCACTGTGGCAGTGTGGCTCTAAGCTCAAATAAGATATCAAACAGCAAGCAGAACGGCATTTGCGTGTCAAATTACAGCAGTTCTGCGAGTGTAAATTCAAACAGCATAAGTGGCTCAGGAAAAAGCGGCATAAGCGTAAGCTCTCACAGTAAGGCTTCGCTAAAAGACAACGCTGTGAACGGCTCAAAGTCTGCGGCAGTGTCAAAGAGTGCTGATTCTTCTATCAGCCTGCCGAGAGTATCAGGATTGTCTGTTAATTCTGTGAATAACACGGATATACAGATCAGCTTTTCTGGCAGATCAACTAACAAATGCGGTTATGAGATATACAGGAAAACAGGCGCAAATGGAAAATACTCTGCCGTGGGGACGACAGCAAAAAGAAAGTTTACAGATGGATTTTTCAAGGCGAACACAGATTATTATTACAAAGTACGCTGTTATGAAACTGTGTCAGGCAAGAGGGTATACGGCGGATATTCCGCTGAGATAAAGGTAAGATCAGCAACGAAAAGATCTGTCGGGAAGGCGTCTGTCAAGGTGTCAGATCAGGTGTGGACAGGTAAGGCGCTGAAGCCTGCTGTCACTGTAAAGGACGGAAATGTCACCCTCAAAAAGGACAGGGACTATACTGTAAGCTACTCCGCAAACAAGGGCATAGGCACTGCTAAGGTGACTGTCACAGGGAAGGGAAGCTACACAGGTAAGATAACAAAGACTTTCAAGATAAACCCACAGGGACAGAGCATTTCTGCCAAGGGCGACAAGAGCGGAAAGAAGATAGCGGTCACTCTTGCAAAGCACAGCTCAAATTCAGGCTATCAAGTGTCATATGCCGACAACAGCGGCTTTAAGAACAGCAAGTCCTTGTGGCTCAGCGGAAACTCAAAGAACAAAGGCACAATAAAAGGTCTTAAAAGCAAAAAGACATATTACGTCAAGGCAAGGGATTATAAGACAATTGGCAAGACCAAAGTGTACGGCAAGTGGTCGGCTGTGAAGAAGGTAAGTATTTAGGGCAAAAAATTTTCCAAGCCGATTGACAAGGCTCTTATAATGTGGTATAATTCAAGATATGACAAGGAAGGTGAATATAATGACCAATGTTGTAAAGGGCGATCAGGTAAAGGATTCATACGGCAAGATCTATGATGTTATCGAAGTTCATGAGCATAATGTTATGGTGCTTGAGCCGGGTAAACCATACTGGGAGCGTATCTGCATGGGACGTTTTGATTTCGACTCATATTTCAGAAGAGCAGATGAGCCTATGACAGATGATATGCCTCGTCCAATGGGCATCGATGAAGAAGATTTCGATGAGGACGAAGAGGAAGAAGAATAAGATTTATTGCGGTTGGCTTTTGTCAGCCGCATTTTTATTGCACAAAAACGCCACGGAGATATTCTCTCCGTGGCGTTTTTCTTTGGGCGGAATAGCCCCTTTTATGCTGTTTCTTCTGCGAAGTTTCCTGTGTAGAGCTGATAATACTTGCCCTTTTTGGCAATAAGCTCGTCATGTGTGCCACGCTCAATTATCCTGCCCTGCTCAAGTACCATTATGCAGTCTGAGTTTCTGACAGTTGAAAGTCTGTGGGCGATAACAAATGTTGTTCTGCCCTGCATGAGAGCGTCCATACCAGCCTGAACAAGACTCTCTGTTCTTGTGTCAATAGAGGAGGTAGCCTCGTCAAGGATAAGAACAGGAGGATCGCCGACTGCCGCTCTTGCAATGGCTATGAGCTGACGCTGACCCTGTGAAAGGTTCGAGCCGTCGCCTGTGAGAACAGTGTTGTAGCCGTCAGGAAGTCTTTCTATAAAGCCGTTTGCGTTTGCAAGTCTTGCGGCTGCCATACATTCCTCGTCGGTGGCGTCAAGGTTGCCGTAGCGGATGTTTTCCATTACTGTGCCTGTGAAAAGGTGTGTGTCCTGCAAAACTATGCCGAGAGTTTTTCTCAGAGCAGGCTTCTTTATCTTGGTAATGTTTATTCCGTCATAGCGTATCTTGCCGTCCTGAATGTCATAAAAGCGGTTGATAAGATTTGTGATAGTTGTCTTTCCTGCGCCTGTTGAGCCTACAAAAGCTATCTTCTGACCAGGCTTTGCAAAAAGCTTTACGTCATGAAGAACGATCTTGCTGTCATCATATCCGAAGTCAACACCGTCAAATACGACCTCGCCCTCCATTTTCTTGTAGTCAACAGTGCCGTCAGCCTGATGACGATGCTTCCAAGCCCATATGCCTGTACGCTCTTTGCATTCTTCAAGCTCACCATTCTGGTTGTATTTTGCATTAACGAACTCAACATAGCCCTCGTCTGTTTCAGGCTTCTGGTCGAGGAGGTCAAACACTCTGCTTGCGCCTGCGGTAGCCTGAACAACGAATGCCATTTGCTGGCTTATCTGTGTGATAGGCTGTGTGAAGTTCTTGTTAAGGGATACAAATGTTACGATAGTGCCGAGGGTAAGACCTGCATAGCCGTTTATGGCAAGGATAGCTCCCACAATGGCACAAAGCACATAGCTGAGGTTTCCGATATTTGCGTTTATCGGCATCATGATGTTAGCGTACTTGTTAGCTTCGTTTGCACTGACTCTCAGCTTGTCATTTATCTTTACAAAGTCTTCTATTGCCTTATCCTCGTGACAGAACACTTTTACAACTTTCTGTCCGTCAAGCATTTCTTCGATAAAGCCGTCAACTGCGCCAAGGTCACGCTGCTGAGCCGCAAAGTGCGCTCCTGACTTTGAGGCAAGATCGTTGGTTACCTTTACCATTACAAATGCCATTGCGATAGAGAGTATGGTAAGAGGAATGTTGAGGATTATCATGGAAACGAGGGTGGATATAAGTGTTGCAAGAGAGTTTATAAGCTGAGGTATGCTCTGGCTGATAAACTGTCTGAGGGTATCAACGTCATTTGTGTATACTGACATGATGTCGCCATGTGGGTGTGTGTCAAAATATTTGATAGGAAGTGTTTCCATGTTGAGAAACAGATCATCTCTTATGTTTCTCAGCGTACCCTGACCGATGTTTACCATTATCCTGTTGTATGCGTATGAAGCCGCAATGCCCACAACGTATACTACTGCAAGACCGCCGAGAGCCTTTGCAAGGGGTGAAAAATCATGGCTGGAGGTCTTTAGCATCGGTGTGATGTAGTCATCAACAAGTGACTGCATGAACATCATTCCCGCAAGTGTGGTGACAGCCTGAATAAGTATGCACGCCACAACTATTATAAATGAGAATTTATAGTTTTTGAGCATATATTTCATTACTCTGCCGAGGACTTTCATCTGGTCGCCTGACATTTTAGGCTTGCCGCCCATTTCTTTATTCATTGGCTTAGGCATTTAAGCTTCCTCCTTTCCTGCTGACTGAACGTCGAAATCTCCGCCGCCCTTTACCTGAGATTCATATATCTCACGGTATATCTCGTTTGTTTCAACAAGCTTTTCGTGTGTGTCAAAGCCGTTTACTCTGCCACCGTCAAGAACTATTATCCTGTCGGCGTCCTGGACGCTTGAGATCCTCTGTGCGATAATGAATTTTGTTGTGCCTGGGATAGACTTTGCGAATGCCGCTCTTATCTTTGCGTCTGTTGCAGTGTCTACTGCGCTTGTGGAGTCGTCAAGGATAAGAACCTTTGGCTTTTTCAGAAGCGCTCTTGCGATACAAAGTCGCTGCTTCTGTCCGCCTGATACGTTTGTGCCGCCCTGCTCGATATAAGTTTCATACTTTTCAGGGAAGCGTTCAATGAACTCGTCAGCGCAGGCAGCTTCACAGGCTTCAATACACTCGGCGTCTGTGGCATTTTCGTTGCCCCAGCGTAGGTTGTCAAGGATAGTGCCTGAGAAAAGCACGTTTTTCTGCAATACTACAGAAACCTGATCTCTCAGATATTCCATATCGTAATCTCTTACGTCCTTGCCGCCAACGCATACAGAACCTTCGTCAACGTCATAAAGACGGCTGATAAGATTTACAAGGCTTGTTTTTCCGCAGCCTGTTGAGCCTATGATGCCGATAGTTTCGCCGGACTTGATGTGCAGGTCGATATTGTTAAGCACCATTTTTCCGCTTCCATGCTTGTATGAGAAGCTTACATTGTTGAAGTCAACAGAGCCGTCTTTCATATCCTTTGCTGGGTTCTCACCGTTGTGAAGATCAGGTGTTTCCTTGAGTATCTCTGAGATACGTCTGATACTTGCTGTACTCATTGATATCATAACGAATATCATAGAGAGCATCATAAGTGACATCATGGCGGAGATAACATATGTGAAAACAGATGAAAGCTCGCCTGTTGTCATCGTACCTGCAACAACATTCTTTGCGCCAAGCCAGCTTATGAGCATTATGCAGGAGTAGATAACGAACATCATAACAGGGCTGTTCAGTGCGATAAGGCTCTCAGCCTTTACGAACATCTTATAGAGATTGCCTGAGGCTTTCTTGAATTTCTTCTGCTCGAAGTCCTCTCTTACATATGCCTTTACAACTCTGATAGCCGATACGTTTTCCTGTATGCTTGCGTTCAGGTCATCATACTTTTTGAAAGCCTCTGTGAAAACTTTCATCGTCTTTTTAACGATGATTCCAAGAACTATGCCAAGAAGAACGATAGCTGCAAGGAATATAGTGCTCATTGAGCCGCTTACTGCAAAGCACATTGCCATTGAGCAGATGAGCATCAGCGGCGCTCTCACTGCGATACGGATTATCATTTGGTATGCGTTCTGAACGTTTGTAACGTCAGTTGTCATTCTTGTTACAAGACCTGCGGTGCTGAACTTGTCGATGTTTGAAAACGAATAGGTCTGCACCTTGCGGTAGATAGCTTCACGAAGATTGCAGGCAAAGCCTGATGAAGCCGAAGCCGCATATTTTCCTGCAAGAAAGCCCGAAAGCAGGCTGACCATTGCCGCCACTACCATTACGCCACCGAAAATATAAACGTTTGTCATGTTGCCCTTTTCAATGCCGTCGTCGATTATTTTCGCCATTATAAAAGGCAGAAGCATTTCCATAAAGACCTCAAGTGCGGTAAAGACAGGGGTCAGAATGGAGTCCTTCTTGTACTGTTTGATCTGTGCTAGTATTTCTTTCAAGCCAGATCCCTCCTCTCGCTTATTTTTTATATTGTATTGTCTATCATTTTTTTCTGGAGCCGTTCCATTTCGTCAAGCTCCTGATCTGTAAAATTACGGAAAGCCATTGTTTCTATCTTTTTAAGACAGTCGCAAATGTCCTGCTGGAGGGTATAGGCTTTCTCGGTTGCTATTATCTTCTTGTGACGCTCGTCATCATCACTGCCCTCATAGGAGAGATATCCTCCTGCACGGAGCTTTTTTATAAGCCCTGATACCGTCGCACGGGAAATATTCAGATCGTGGTGTATCGCCGTTGAGAAAACAGGCTCGCCATTATGTTCCATTATGTACATAAGCACATGGCTCTGAGCGGCGGTTATACCCTTGCCTGCGAGCATGGTGTTTATCTCACATTCTATTTTCAGATGAATGTATTTGGAATACCGCAGAATGTTCTTTTTTCTGTTATCCGCCAAATTGTTCGCCTCCTTACATTTTTGTGCCTAACATTTTGCCTTAATTAATAATATCACACTTTTACTTGAAAGTGAAATACAAATATGTTATAATGAATAAAAGAATTTTATAGATTACTATCAAATTTAATTTTTATTAAGAATTGTTTACCAAACGAAACAATTTGCGGAAATAAACAAACATAAAGGGGTGTTTTTTGTGAATACTGTACAATTGGAGTGCTTTTTGGCTGTGGCGCAGTATCTTAACTTTTCCAAGGCAGCGGAATCTGTGAGCATCACTCAGCCTGCGGTGAGCCACCAGATAGGTTCTTTGGAGGACGAGCTAGGGGTGAAGCTTTTCGTGCGAACGAGCAAGAGCGTTTCGCTCACAAGAGAGGGTATAATGTTTATTTCAGACGCAGAGCAGATACTTAAAATAGCAGGCTCAGCAAAATTCAGGCTGTCAGAAAAGCCTGAGGACGAACCTGTAAGGATAAGCATAGGCTGTCACAATCAGGCGGAGCTGAACGTTTTGACTCCTGCCCTAAGAGAAATGTCCAGACTTTATGATGACCTTTTGCCGTCAATACATATTCTGCCTTTCAAGTCTATAGACAATCAGCTTAAAGATCAGAAAATACAGCTTTTGTTGTCTTTTAAAAGCACGCAGAAACAGCCGTTTGATTACACTGAGCTTTGCCGCTGTCAGTTTATGTGCCTTTGCCAGAAAGATCACCCCCTTGCAAAGGCGGATAGCCTTGATGTGGACGATATCTCAGGCAGACCTATTTTTATAGAGCGCCACACCTGTCCTGACGAGATATTTGCCTTGCAGCACAGGATACTTGCGAACGGCAATGTGGATAAGATAATATTCTGTGGAGATTATGAAAGCGCAGTTGCAATGGCGGAAGCGGGGCTGGGGTTTATGATTTTCCCCGCCATAGGGGACGCTTACAAAGGTCCGCTAAAAGCGATACCGATAAAAGGCGTGAAAGATATATCTTTCGGTGTCTATTATCTCAGGTCGCAGCTTGAACAGCAGGCAAAGGATATGCTTGGGATACTCAAAAATCAGTTTGCAAAATAAAAGCACTGTATCGGTGGGTGATACAGCGCTGTGAATGTTGCAAAGAAAATAATTAGTGGGCGACCTCAGGTCGCCCATACATAAAATCGCATATCAATAAGTGGTAGGGGCGAACAGCGTTCGCCCGCAGTATTACATATCAAACAATGGGTACATAATTTCATTTTTATGACACATTCTGTAAATATTCTTCAAGGCAGAGGTCATTTTCATACATTTCTTTTGCCGCCTTTTCGCCAACATATCTGTAGTGCCATTCTTCTGGAATAATGCCGGTAATATCCTGCTTTTTGGCTGTGTAACGCTCTATAAAGCCATATTTGTAGCTGTTTTTGGCGAGCCAATCCCATACTTCCTGATTTGTAACTCTGCTGTCACCGCTTGCGATATCGACGCACAGACCAAGTTCGTGTTCGCTTGTGCCGGGCATCGCCACCCATTCTTCCGCATAGGCTTTCGCCTTTTTGTCGCTGTAGCCTATTTTCTGATAGTGTTCATATTTGCTCTCAAGTATGTCCTGCTGATCCTCTGCGGTGCGGAATGATGATGTGATAGTGGGATATATCCCCTGCGAGCGTGCGTCATCAAACATTTTCTGAAGCTGTGGGTAAATGCGGCAGTCCACTGCATGACCATTGTCAAGGGCGGTGAGTATCACTGAGCAATTCTCACATATAGGCGTGTCGTTGTTCACCAATGTGAGCTGCCAGTCCTGCCGGGCATTATACTCCGCAAGCTGAGATGAAGTCACGCTGTCGTCATAGGTGTATTCCACTGATGCAGGAGTGAACTGCTTCTTGGGCTTCATATCAGGAATGTAATATCTGTATATAAGCAATGCCACAACCAAAATAATGATTGCAGTGGCGATTACGATATGCTTTTTGTTTTTATTTGTCATAATGACCGCTCCTTTGCTTTTGCTGTATCAATGATACCATACTAAAGAAGCTTTCGCACGAGTATTATCTTAACTGTTTCATAAGATTTTCTTAATGTGTCGGACTAGCGTTAAGCTTTTGCCGGTGATAACAAATTTTGCATGACGATTTGTGCATATCGACGATTTTATAGAAAAGGTCTTGACTTGGAGCTAACTCCAGGTGGTAAAATGTAATCAATAAATAAAACTCCAGGAGGTAATTACCATGGCAGTAAAACAGACAGCAGGCAGAAATAGTCTTGGCGACCTTGCTCCTAAATTCGCAGAGCTTAATGATGACGTTCTTTTCGGCGAGGTATGGTCAAGAGAGGACAAGCTCTCACTGAGAGATCGTTGTATCGTTACGGTAACAGCTCTTATGGCAAAGGGCATTACAGACAATTCTATCAAATATCATATCGAGAACGCTAAAAATCACGGAGTAACAAAGACAGAAATGGTGGAGATCATCACTCACGCCGCATTCTATGTTGGCTGGCCTAACGCATGGGCTATATTCCCAATGGTAAGAGAGGCGTATGCTGAGGAAAAGAACGGCTGTTCAGATTCACTTTTCGGTCTTGGCGAGCCAAATGTGAACTTTGCTCAGTATTTTATCGGTAACAGCTATCTTAAACCGCTGAATGTCAAAGGCGTAGGCGTTTTCAACGTTACCTTTGAGCCAAAGTGCAGAAATAACTGGCATATCCACCACAAGGGCGGACAGATACTTCTTTGTACAGATGGCGAGGGCTGGTATCAGGAATGGGGTCAGCCTGCAAGAAAGCTGCACCCTGGTGATGTTGTTTACATTGCTCCGGAGATAAAGCATTGGCACGGTGCAACAAAGGACGAGTGGTTCACGCACGTTGCTCTTGAGATACCTGCCGAGGGCGCATCGAACGAGTGGTGCGAGCCTGTTTCAGACGAGCAGTATAATGCACTTTAATAGAGAGGTAAAGCTATGACTATTTCTGAAGTTAGTGAGAAATACGGGCTTACACCCGATACACTGAGATATTATGAGAGGATAGGACTTATCCCGCCTGTGCCAAGAACGAAAAGCGGTCTTAGGGACTATGATGAAAGCTCATGCGGTTGGATAGAGTTCATAAAGTGCATGAGAGGCGCAGGTCTGCAAATAGAAGCCCTTATTGAGTATGTTGCTTTGTATCAGCAGGGTGACAGCACTATCGAGGCAAGAAAAAATCTGCTTATCGAGCAGAGAAAAGATCTCCTTGAAAAGCAGGCTGAGATAGCTGCGACTATCGACAGACTTAACTATAAGATAGACAATTACGAAAAGATATGCGCTAAGGTCATAAAGTGACGGATAAGGTCTTGATACAAAGGACAGCAGTAAAATGCCGTCCTTTTTTTGTGTAAAAGTCGGGACTGCGCATTTGCGTTGTTTGCTCATTTTGAATGTGAAAGTTGGGAATATTTGAAAGAAATGTATAAAGCTATATTGACAATAGCATTTCTCGTTATGACCTATGAAATATCCATAGTATTTATTGCGATCGTTAAGGCTTCAACTTATTTTTGATAAATACCTCTTTTCAAATTACTATTAAGTGTGCTATGATCGATCATAGTGCAACACGCTCCTTCTTTCATTTTTTATTTGCCTTTTGTTGCTTAAATGCGCTATTTTTTTCAACATTTTATTGTTGATTTTGGGGAAAGTTAAGCCCCGCCTGCGTTGACAAACAGCGGTTTTAATGGTATAATGGAATAGCTTACAGATTTGTGGGGATAATTTTGACAGGATGAAAAAAGGACGGTGCGCTATGGTAGTGAAAAATGTGGAGTTGCCTGAATACAGCGTGCTTATGTCTGTTTATGCAGGAGAGAAGCCTGAACATCTCAGGGCAAGTATCGAGAGTATGCTGTCACAGACCTATGTGACGAACGATTTTGTGCTTGTGTGCGATGGAAAGCTCACAAAGGAGCTTGACGAGGTCGTAGACTACTATGAGGAGAATTACGAGTGCTTTCACCCCATAAGGCTCAAGGAGAATGTTGGCACAGGAAGATGTGCTAACAGAGGTATAGACGCCTGCAAAAATGAGTATATAGTCAAAATGGACTCTGACGATATCGCTAAGCCTGACCGCTGTGAAAGGTCGCTTTATGCTTTGGCGAAGCACCCTGAGATAGATATGCTTGGGGCTTATATAGACGAGTTCGACAGTCAGACGGGCGAAGTGATAGCCACAAAGAAAACGCCATTGACCAATAAAGAGATACACAAATATGCAAGGCGGAGAAATCCGTTCAATAATCAGACCCTTGTTTATAAGAAATCCCGTGCTTTGAGCGTGGGAGGTTACAGCAATATAAAACGCTGTGAGGACTATGAGTTCGTGGTGAAAATGCTTGCGGACGGCGCAAGGGGAGTAAATCTTGACAAAACGCTTGTGATGTACAGAGTTACGGCGAACAATTATGAGAGAAGAAGAAACTGGGCGAACACAAAGTCCTTTGTGAATGTCAGGTGGAAGATATTCCGTATGGGATATTCAAACCTGTGGGACTTTATTGTTCCATGCACTTTTCAGTTTTTCATTTTCATAATGCCGAAATCGCTGACAGGCAAGATATATAAGAGGTTTCTTAGGGGATAATGGAGAGCCGCAAACGTATAATAAGACAGCACATAAAATCAGCACTGCAAAAAACGCTTTTGCCGCTGTGCTACAAGCTGTCAAAGAAAAAGGATATAGACAAAAAGCTCGTTATCCTTGCAGACCTTAACAGCGTTTCTACTCCTGAGAGCATGGAGCTTATAAAAGCGGAGCTTCAAAGCCGTGGCTATAAGGTCAGGGAGATGTACTGCGACCTTTCAAGCTGTGGAATGGTCTCGGGGCTTAAATATATGATGAGCTTTATGAAAGCTTACGCAAATGCAAGGGCAGTGTTCATATGCAACTATTTTGTGCCTGTGACTTCCTGCAAAAAGCGTGAGGAAACGACAGTGGTTCAGCTTTGGCATTCCTGCGGAGCATTGAAAAAGTTCGGCTATGACAGCGAGGAGGATATATCTTCCCATTTCAAAGGCTCTGTTACAAGAAATTTTGACCTTATCACTGTGAGCAGTAAAGAGTGCGTAAAGGCTTTTGTGTCTGCGTTCAGGCTGAAAGAAGATATCGTAAAGCCCCTTGGCGTCAGCCGTACGGACGTGTTCTTTGATGAAAGCTACAACGAGCAGTGCAGACGTGAGTTCTTTGAGAGATATCCCGACTATAAGGGCAAGAAGATAGTGCTTTATGCGCCGACGTTCAGGGGGAATGCTTTGGATTGTCATTGCGTGGGCGAGGAGTATGCCGCAGAGCTTGAAAAAAAGCTTGGGGAGGCTTGGAAAGTCATTATAAAAATGCACCCCAGACTTCACAGCGGGCTGACTAACTGCGATATTGCTACAAACAGGCTCATGCCTGTGGCAGACGTGCTTGTGACGGACTATTCGTCGCTTGTGTTCGAGTATGCACTGTATAAAAAGCCGTGGGTGATATTTGCCCCTGATATTGAGAGCTACAGCAAGGGCAGGAGCTTTTATCTTGATTATAAAACAGATATGCCTGCGCCTTTGGTGACGGAGGGAGAGAAGCTTGCACAGGCTGTGCTTGACAGTGAAAAGAACTTTGACCATGAGGGCGTGGAGCGTTTCACGGAAAAATATATGTCTGCCTGCGACGGCAGGTCAACGGAAAGAATAATCGACAGCGCTTTGGGAAAAGAGCGTTTTTGACGGAGATGATAAAAATAGAAGGAAAAAAGTTTGATTGGTTCGGGCTTACCCAGATATTGAAAGAGCATAAGGGAAAGCTCAGACAGATAAGAATGTTGTCGGTGAACGAACTGAAGAAGAAGTATAAGGGTGCAGCGTTAGGTCCGCTTTGGGCGCTTATCAAGCCGACCTTTACCCTGTTTATACTGTGGTTCGCCTTTGAGATAGGTTTAAAAAGAAACGGTGGAGTGCATTTCATTAACGGAAAGTATACTCAGTTCGTTTTCATGCTCACTGGCTATGTGCCGTGGTTTTATATTTCAGAATGTATCGTTGGAGGATCGAGGTCAATAAGAAGCAACAAGCAGTTTGTAACAAAGCTGTCCTTCCCTGTTTCAAATATCATGACCTTTACCTCACTTTCGGGACTTTATATCCACATTTTGCTGTGTGCTATAATGTATGTGGTGTTGCTGTGTCTGGGCTTTGGACCGAGTATTTACAATCTTCAGTTTATTTATTATGCGCTGGTGATGTATTTTTTCTTCCTTGTGCTTTCGTGGATGACTGCTCCTCTCAGTGCGTTCAGCAAGGATTTTGAAAATCTTATAAACTCTGTTATAACAGGACTTTTCTGGCTTTCAGGTATATTCTGGAACACATATGATATCTCACCTTTGTGGCTGAGAAAGCTCATGTATTTCAACCCTATAAACTATTTTGTAAACGGCTATAGAAAGAGTTTTCTTACAGACACGTTTATTTTTGATTCTAACTATACCACCGAAACTATGGTGTTCTATGCGGAGTTTATCTTTATGATATTCCTCGGAGCGCACACCTATAAGAAGTTCAGGAAGATACTTCCTGACGTTCTGTAACAAAGGCTGAAAGGAACTGACTTTTAAATGGAAAATCAAGCGACTGAGCCAATTATTGAATTTTTGGACGTAAAAAAAGAATACTTTTTATATAAAAACGAAAAGGCACGCTTTAAGGCTATTTTCACAAAAAACAGGGGAGTAAAGAAGCACCCTGCCCTTAAAGGCGTGAGCTTCAAGATATACCCAGGCGAGTCTGTGGGAATTATCGGAAAGAACGGTGCGGGAAAATCGACCATTCTGAAAATGATAACAGGCGTAAGCTTTCCAAACAGCGGCACTATCACTGTAAGAGGAAAGGTTGCCGCATTGCTTGAGCTTACAGCAGGCTTTTCACTGGATATGACGGGTATGGAAAATATCTATCTAAAGGGCTATCTGCTTGGTCTTAATGACGATCAGATAAAGGAGATAGAGCAGGATATAATTGATTTTGCAGATCTTGGAGAGTATATCGACCAACCTGTAAGAACGTATTCAAGCGGAATGAAAATGCGTCTTGGCTTTGCTATCAATATAAATATCAAGCCTGATATCCTCGTTGTTGACGAGGCACTGAGCGTTGGCGACGCAGACTTTCAGAAGAAGTGCCGTGACAAGATAAATGATGTTATCGCCACTGGTGTAACGGTACTGTTCGTTTCCCACTCACGCAAGGCTATCGAGGAAACTTGCACAAGGGCGATATTCCTAAAAGACGGCAAGGTGCAGGTGGACGGCACTGTTGAGGAAGCCTTTGACGCTTACGATAAGAAAAAATGATCATGAAAGCTTTTCGTTTTTTTGACGGGAAGCTTTTTGTTTGCACTTAGCATAGTTGATATTTGATAAGTATATACAATTATCAATATTTAATTTTGTATAATATATCATAGTCAAAAAGCTTTACAAAATCGCAAAAATGTGTTATAATGAGATATTATCGAAAGGAATTGATATTATGAATTGGGTTGAAATGGATATATATACCACAACAGAAGGCATCGAAGCAGTAACGGGAAGTCTGCTTGGAATGGGTATAAACGGCTTTGTTATCAAGGACGCAAAGGATTTTCAGGACTTTCTTGATGATAAGGACGGCAACTGGGATTATATAGATGATGACCTTATGGGTCTAAAAAACTGTGAAACTACAGTGACAGTTTATCTCCCTGAGAACGCTCAGGGCCTTGAAAATCTTGAAGCTATGAAGCTGGAGCTTAAAGCGCTCAAAAAGCGTGACGTGAACAATGAGTTCGGCAGACTTGAATATGAGCTTAAAAACGTTAAGGAAGAGGATTGGGCGAACAACTGGAAACAGTATTTCAAGCCCCTTTGCGTTGGCGAAAAGCTTCTTATAAAGCCGTCATGGGAAAAGGTCGCTGAGGGTGAAAAGAGAAAGATACTGGAAATAGACCCTGCCTCATCTTTCGGCACAGGTCAGCATAACACAACCCAGCTTTGTCTGGAGCTTGTGGAGAAAAATCTCCATGAGGGCGACAGGATACTTGACCTTGGGTGCGGAAGCGGAATACTTTCTATCGGCGCATTGCTCCTTGGTGCTGAAAGTGCAACAGCGGTGGACGTTGACGAAAATTCTGTTAAGATAGCAAAGGAAAATGCAGAGAAAAACCATATAAGCGCAGAAAAGTATACAGCTTACTGCGGAAATATCATAGACGATAAGGCTCTGGTAGAGCAGATAGGCACAGGCTATGACCTGCTTTGTGCAAATATCGTGGCAGATGTTCTTATAGGCATGAGCGGAATTTTCGGTGGATTTATCAAAGACGGCGGAACGCTCATAGTTTCAGGTATAATCGACCAGAGAAAAGACGAGGTGCTTGACAGGCTTAAAGCAGAGGGCTTTGAGCTTATTGAGATAAGAGAAAAAGAAGACTGGGTGGCTGCGTCATTCAGGAAATAAGAGATGAAAGGACGGATCAAAATGCAGTTATTGTTTTTGGTTATCAAGAGAATCGAGTTAGTAGACGAAATCATGCGTTCGCTGGCACAGGCAGGCATAAGAGGCGGAACGGTCATTGACAGCGTGGGAATGGCGAAATCTATTTCTACAATGGATAATCTGCCTATGATCGGCGTTCTGAGATCTATTCTCAGCGGTGAGGACGCTGCACAAAAGGGCAAGACAATTTTCGTTGCCGTTGCAGACGATCAGGTAGATGTTGCAAGAAAGGCGATAACTGATGTTACAGGCGACCTTTCACAGCCTAACGCAGGCGTGCTTTTCGGTGTGCCGATCAGCTTTGCAGAGGGCGTAAATTAACACTTTATACAAGATAAAAAGCGTTGCACTTTTCACAGTGTAACGCTTTTTTTGTGGATCAGTTTATTTTCATTTATGAAACTCTTAGAGAATAAAACAGATAAGTCCCGAACAGCCCTCGTTTATCATGCGCTCGATAGTTTCCTTTATCTTCATGCGTGCGTCCTCAGGAAGCTTTGAAAGCTTTGTGTGCAGACCCTCGCTCACAAGCTCGTGGAGTGACTTGCCGAAAATGTTTGACTCCCATATCTTTTCAGGTGATTCCTCAAAATCGTTGAGCATATAAAGCACAAGCTCCTCAGATTGCTTTTCTGAGCCGACGATAGGTGCTACCTCGGTGTTGATAGTGGTTTTCAGAAGGTGAATGGCTGGTGCGGCGGCTTTGAGCCTTACGCCGTATTTTCCACCCTGCTTTATTATCTCAGGCTCATCAAGGGTCAGCTCGTTCATTTCAGGCATAACTATTCCGTAGCCTGTTTTCTCCATTTCATCAAGGGCAGAGCTGAATTTCGAGAAACGCTCTTTTATCTTCACAAGCTCCAAAATTCTCGGCATAAGGTCGTTTTCGTCCTTTATCTCAAGCCCTGTGGCTTCGCCTATTATCCTGAAAAACAGCGCAGGGTCAAGCTCCACCTTTATGACAGCCGAGCCTTTTCCAAGGTCTATCTCAGCCACCGAACCAGATGACACCTGCTCACAGCAGCATATCTTTTCGGCACAGTCTGAAATGTCACGAAGATTTGTCACAGCCGAAGCCGCTTCCTTGATATGTCCGAAAACCGCTTCTTTCAGCCAGTGACCCTTGTCAAGAGAGTTTATCCATGAGGGCATTGAGATGTTTATCTCTTTCACAGGGAAAGAGTATAGCAGAAGCGTAAGTATCTCTTTTATCTCTTTTTCCGAAAGTTCCAAACAGTTTATAGGCATAACTGTAGTGCCGTATTTGTCGGAAAGCTGTTCGCAAAGGTCTTTTGTCTGCTGAGAGTAAGGCTCAGTGGTGTTCATAAGCACCACAAACGGCTTGCCTATCTGCTTCAGCTCGTCGATTATACGCTCCTCACATTCCTCGTATTCTTCACGTGGAAGGTCGGTGATACTGCCGTCTGTTGTCACCACAAGACCTATGGTAGAATGTTCTGTTATGACCTTTTGCGTTCCCACCTCAGCCGCCATGTTGAAAGGTACTTCCGTGTCAAACCACGGTGTGACCACCATTCTCGGGGCTTCATTCTCTATGTAGCCTATGGCGCTTGGGATTATGTAGCCCACACAGTCTATCATTCGCACGTTGAAGCTTGCTCCGCCCTCTAGGGTGATGTTCACAGCTTCCTCAGGAATGAACTTAGGCTCGGTGGTCATGATAGTCTTGCCTGCGGAGGACTGGGGCAGCTCGTCAATGGCACGCTCCTTGCGGTAGTCGCTTTCAATGTTCGGTATAACGAACTGCTCCATGAACTGCTTTATAAAGGTGGATTTTCCTGTGCGGACAGGACCTACCACGCCTATATAGATATCGCCCCCCGTCCGTGTGGCAATGTCGGTGTAAATATCGTTTTTCATGTGTCTGTCCTCCTAGTTCATTAATGGGATAAGCAACATTCCCTGTTTTGATATTTTATCGTCGGTAAGCTCGTTTTCTTCAAGTATGGCTGTTATGGAAGTTGAATACTTTTTCGCTATCTCCCAGATATCGTCGCTCTCATTGCAGTAGCATATTTTCAGAGCGTATTTGTCATTTTTCTCTTTCGGCTTATCTGTGAGTACCCTAAGCTCTGATATCATAGTCCCTGTCTGTTGAATAGTCATTTCGCCGCCTATCTTGATATCGGCTTTAAGCTCCGCTGTTGTTTCGTCTGCAAGATAGTATGTGCAGTTTTCTATGCACAGGTCAGGGGATATGGATATCTCACCATTGACATTCTCTGGAATGGGTATCTCATGCTCAAAAGGCGAATCGTTTTCAAGATAAAGGGGAGTGCCGTCCTCGTTCCTGCCGATAATACAGAACGTCACGCTTCCTGAAATGATAAAGGCTTTCTTTTCCTCGTCAAGCCTTGATGTCACATTGGAAAGGGTCGCCCAACTGTCGTGAACACAGCGTATCTCGCCCTCCTGGCAGGAAAGCTTTGCAGTAACACTGTGGCTGTCAGATAACTTTATGCTTTCGCTGTCAAGCTTGCTTTCACACCTTTCAGCCTCGCACTCAAAGCAGGTGGAATATGCATCTGTGACGATCTCGCAGGTGGAAAGCTTTTTGGCAACGCAGTTCACAAGAAGCACAAGCTCACATTCAAGTGTGCCAGAATCGTCAGACTTTGGTATGATATCACACCCTGCAGGGGTTATCCTCACATCTGCGGTGAAAGTATCGTCAATGCCGTCTATGTCGATTATCTGTGAGAACGGCAGAGTAAACCGCATTGTTTCAGCGGTTTCTTCTCCATCGGTAGTTACGCAGGAGTAAAGCATCATTATCTCAGCGTCGCCCTTTGTCACAAGCTTGCCTGCTATCATCTTGTGTTCCTGGGGGATAATGCGGCAATCTGTCCGCAGGATAGTGCCAACAGGGGCTTTTGCCGCAGAAAGCTGCAATTCCTCTATTAGTGTGATACGCTTTGCAGCGGTAAGACGTTTTGCAGGGTATGTAACAGCAACCTTTTTAAGCTGAATGCCGCAGCCGAATGCGTCTGTGACTATAGGCACAGTTACTTCGCCCGTCACATTTGCGTGGATAGTCACAGCGCCCCTGATATCAAGTCTGCGCTGATTTACCACACGGCAGTTGACATAATCGCATTTTGGCGTGAGCCATATCATAGGGTCGCCGCAATCCCCTTGCAGGTCGAAAGACTTTGTGTAGTTCATTTTCTGCTCGATGCAGTTTATCCGCTTGTCGTTCTGGCTGATGTAAAGCACTCTTATGAGCACTGCCATGTCAAAGCTGAGCTTTCCTCCGTTTATGGAATGGCTCTGTACTGTTGGCATGATAACGCATTTTAGTACCCTGAAAATATCGGGATAATAGTCGGGCAGCAGAAAATCCTTTTCCACAGCCTGCTCGCAGGAGGCGTCAAGGATAGTCCGTGTCATTGACAGCATCTCTCTGTTAAGCTTAAGATCCATAGTGTTCATCTTGTCTGTTTCCTCCTAAAAATAAACTGATCATACGATCGTAAAGGGCTTGTAATGCCCTGCTGAGAACATTATATTCACTTGGGACGGGTCATATTCTGAAAATCTCAGACAAATTTAATGTATTTTGTCGGCAGAGGCTTTTTCACACAGCGTAAAGGCTTTTCATAGACTAAGATATGTCATTGTATCTGACATAATACTGTCTGAAAGGAAACATAATAGTATGAATGGTCTACTTTGGGCTGCGGCAGGCACGGGCTTTACATTCTCTATGACGACGTTAGGTGCGGCTGTGGTCTTTTTCATGAGAAAAGAGGGGCAGAGCGAAAAGGTGCAGAAAGCCTTTTTAGGCTTTGCCGCAGGCGTTATGATAGCCGCAAGCGTGTGGAGCTTGCTTATCCCTGCCATAAACGAGGCGGAAGCTCTCGGCAGGATAGGCTGGATACCTGCCGCAGGCGGCTTTGCGCTAGGCGTGCTGTTTCTTATGGGGCTTGACAAGGCAATGCCTTATTTTTTACCTGAGCCTGAAAGGGAAGAGGGCGTCCGCAGGGGTCTAAAGCGTTCGGGAATGCTTATTTTCGCTATCACACTGCACAATATCCCGGAGGGCATGGCAGTAGGTCTTGCCTTTGCACTGGCGGCACATAATGACAGCTCGGTACTGCTGGCTTCTGCTATCGCACTTGCCATAGGCATGGGAATACAGAACTTTCCGGAGGGGGCGGCTATCGCACTGCCGCTGAGGCAATCGGGCATGGGCAGGGCGAAATCATTCGGCCTTGGCACTCTTTCAGGAATTGTTGAGCCTGTTTTCGGACTTCTCACCGTTCTTGCCGCAGGTGCTATCCAACCGCTTCTTCCGTGGCTTCTTGCCTTTGCCGCAGGAGCAATGCTCTATGTGGTGGTGGAGGAGCTTATCCCCGAAGCACATCTGGGGGAAGGTCACATGGGAACAGTTGGCGTAATGCTAGGCTTCTTGCTTATGATGATACTTGATGTGGCGCTAGGATAAAAAGGCATATTTGTTAAAAACTGCGGTGAAATTTTTCACCGCAGTTTTTTTGTTGTGATAACGCACAAGTATCATGTGTTGACTTTGTGAGTTATTGCTTTCGTCTTTTTGACGTTTTTCGGTTGACAAACGGGGCATGATTTGGTATAATTGAATATGTGTAAAATATGTTCTGCTAAAAAGATAAAAAGAACAAAAAGAGAGCAGCGATAACCCTAAGACAACGAAAGGACAGATGAGAATTGACAAAGATAACTCGCACCTTTATTGCCTCTGCAGCGGCGTGTTTACTCGCCATTATGCTTATGACAGTAAGGTGCTTTGCTTATGATTATTCCACTATCACCGGCACAAAAGCCAGTGGAGCGGAAATAAGCGGATATTCGGGAGCGCTTGAAGTGAATGTTGTTGACTTCGGCGCAGACAAAAAGGGAAAGAAAGATTCCTCAAAGGCGATACAGAAAGCCCTTGACTATGCCATTGACAACGGCTCCAACTCTGTGCAGATAAAGGTCGTTGTGCCGAAAGGAAAATACAGGATAGACAAGCTTTTGGAGATATATTCAAACACTTGGCTGTATCTTGAGGACGGAGCGACTATCGTCAGAAATTTTGACAAGGGCTGTATGATAAAGAACGCTCAGGCAAACGGTGCAGGCGGATATGGCAGCGAGAGAAATATCGTTATCGAGGGCGGCTGTTGGGACGGCAACCCTTCGCCTACTTCAAGACCATTTTCTAATATGAGATTTGGTCACATGAAAAACCTTTGGATAAAGAACGTTGAGATAAAAAACAATTACAATGGTCATCATGTTGAGATAGGCGGTGTAAAGGGCATCACTGTCGAGGATTGCGATTTTCACGGCTATACGGGAACATCTCAAAAAGAGGCTATACAGCTGGATACCATAAGTAACAGTGATGTTTTCCCGGCGTATGAGCCTTTTGATGATACCCCTTGCGACAATGCTGTAATAAAGAACAACAAATTCCATGACCTTATAAGAGGTCTTGGCTCACATTCAGCTTGTCTTGGTGTATATTATACTAATACACTTATATCAGGCAACTCATTTTATAATATGAGCGGAACAGCTATCGTACTTATTAATCATAAAAAATGTATAATTGAAAACAATACTATGAAAAACGTTGGCTGTGCCATAGATTTCAAGTACATGACCGATTATGAAAATGCAAATTTCCATGTGCCTAATTCAGGCTATGCAGGCATAAAGGATCGTCTTGACGATAATGCCAACACCATAATAAGAAACAACGACATAACCGTTGTGGGCACATATTATTATCCAGAACCATATGCGATACGAATATTCGGCAAGAAGCTTGAAAAGTCATACTCACACCCTGATTATAACTATACCGTAAAGGGTGTGAAGATAGTAGACAACACTATAAAAACAGCTGGTTCGGCAGTAAGGCTCACGGACGTTTCGGGAATTTTCATAGGTTCTAACGATATAAGCTATGACTATGACAGATATAATTATTCCATGGATCTTATATGGCTCAGTGAATCGTCACAGGTGACTGTGACCAAAAATAAGCTTACAGGCACAAAGCAGAACAGCGTTTATATAAGCGGTGGTTCAGGCAATGAGGTAAGCTCAAATACCATTAAAAAGCCAGGCGTGTCGGGAGTTTATGTTTCAGGCGGTTCTGATAAAAATACCATATCAGGCAATACTATAACCTCCGCAGGCTCCAACGGCATAAAGATAACCAAAGAATCTAAGGCAGATGTGAGAAAAAACACTGTTAAGAAGTCTAAAAATCACGGACTTATATTCACTGGCGGAAGCGGTAAGGCTTCTGACAATATCCTTGAAGAAAACGGTCTAAGCGGTCTTATGGCTGACAACAGCGCTTCTGTGGAGTTTTTCAACAACACCTGCAATAAAAATAAAGGCTACGGAATAAAAGCTAATAAGAAATCTCAGGTTAAAATAAGCGGAAACAGCTTTGCTGACAACAGCAAGGGCGATGTTTACGTCACAGGCAGTGCGGCAGTGCTTCTGAACGCACCTGATAACGTAAAGTCGCAGGATATCTGCTCTGATAAGCTCACTTTAACATGGGACGAGGTGTCGCAGGCTGACGGCTATTATGTTTACAGAAAGACCGACGCTGAGGACGCAGAGTTTGAGCAGATAGCAACTGTAACAGACGGCACTTCATTTACAGACTATGGACTTGTTCCAAAAACAAGATATGTTTATAAAGTGAAAGCTTTTCTTGACACTGTTGACAGTGTCCAAGAGGGAAGCGACAGTGCGGATATGAGCATAAAAACAAAGCTCACTATTGTGGGCTGTACTACAAATATGCGTGGCTCTATGTCATACACTGGCAAGGAGAGAACACAGATATTTGACGTTTTTGTAGACGGAGAAACGCTTATTCCTGACGTTGATTACAGAACAGTTTACTCTGACAACGTGAACATTGGAACTGCAAAGGTGACGGTTATAGGCATTGGTCAGTATTGCGACTCGGCTGATTTTCAGTTTGACATAACACTAAAGTCTGACAATGTGATGGTCATAAAGCCACAGGAGCTTAACCGCAAGTCTATCGTTACGGGCAAGCCTACAATGAAATCCCAGGGCTATGAGGTAGCAGAAGCGGTCAAGGATAAGCTTGACCACACCTCTTACAGCGAGCCTGCCACAGTGGTGAACTACAATTCACCTTCACAGGTCATTGCAAAGGCGAGAGCCGATATGCTGGATCTTAGAGTGCGCTCATATCGTGAACTTACAGGGGAAACTATTTACGGCGCTTGGCTGTAAAATATAAAAATTGGCATAATAAAACACGGCTGATACTTTTTTCAGCCGTGTTTTTTATATGTTTTTATTTTGTTATCTTTAGAAGATCAACATAATACGCCTCATCAGATAGTCCTTGCATATGAATTGTTATCGCCCTTGCTTTATCTTCTGCCGCATATACAATGTTTCGTGAAGATAAAAACATAGAAACAATCAATGTAAATATAACAGCTACTATGCTATTTTTTTCACTACAATTCCTCCTAGTTATGATATGTATAAAATATTGCTGAACCCAGACACCTACATTAATTAAAATTATTCGCAAAAAATGAGCAGAAAAAATATAATAACTCTGTAAATATTGAGGATGCTCTATACCACCTAACTTAGATTGAACTATTTAGACTTATTGCTGTCGATTAGTCAGTATATTATATATACCAATTAGAATTGAACAAAGTAATGCTATCCCATTAAGACTATAACTTAGAATCATACCGAAGCCGCTTCCTGCATTAGGTGTTCCATAATCACCATTGAAAGCCATAAATATATGAATAAAAAAATCAGTATCGTAAAATATATAACCGATTATAACAGAAAAACAAATGGTCAATATAACACCCAAACAATATATTTTTATATTATGGCTGCTTAACTTAACAAAAAAAGCCAACTGTACCGCTGTATAAATAATAAAAAAAATAAATATAGAAATAACAGAAGCTATCCCTGCTCCTAAATATGCAGTTAAATTAAACAAAAGAGCATATATGAAACTCATCAATACATATTTAACATATTTCATTATAATAATCATATCCCCTTTTGATGAAATCTAAGTCATCCTGTTTTGTATGTTTTTATTTTGTTATCTTTACTGCGGAGTCTGCTGAACGTCCTGCATTTGCGGAGCAAAATTTGCAAGGGAATAAAGCCTGTTCATGAAATCGCCGTCAACAAAGAGGTTTTTCACAAGCACCTTTGTGTCAGGATTTTTGTTCTTAGGGTTGATCGTCTGCTGATAAACTGTGAGATAATTCTCATTGCCTGACTTGCTCACATAGCAATCTATCACCATATATGTAGGCAGGAATTGAGTAACAGCCGTCTGATAATCAAAAAGCGTGTAAGGGCTTTGCTCCATTGAAACCTTAAATGACTTTATGTCCTCAGGCACCATGAATTTGTATGCACCCTTGAGGTTTTTGTATTCTGCCCAATCGTCCTCAGACTCGATAAAAGGCTCTTTTGACTTGATTCTCACGCCACCCACAAGGAAAGCCAGCAGAAGGATAAATTCACTGCCCCATACTATCCACAGAATCGTGCCGTTCACAAGCGAGCCGTTATCTCTTGATGAATGTGATGACTTGTAAGACCAGCGACCCTCCTTGTTGATAGACTTTATATCCTTCCAAAGGTCAGACGGGTGTGCGATTATGTCAAAAAGACCTGTCTTGTCATACTTCCTGAAATCGTAGGTGTAGTCATATGCGTTCATGGTGTATGACTTTTCAAGGCTTTTCTGTGCGGATTTTTTATCCTTGCCGAGAAGCTTGTCAAGCTCGAAAAACTGCCATACAGACTTTTTTTGCATGGTGGCAATGTCCTTGTCTGAGAAATCGCCTGTTGAATCGTTGCTGAAAAGATCATATGCCTTGGTCTGGTGATAAAAGTCATAATAATCACCGAAGCCGTCTGTGTTTTCATCGAAAAGCATATTCAGCTCGTCATAATAATCATAGGCTGTGTATTCTTCCATAAGCTCATAGCCATATTTTTTCAGATCGTTGTAATCATACAGCGCCCATTTAAAATATGAGGCAAATAAAAAGCCCACCACTGCACAGGCAACTGCCACAACTGTGTTCCGCATTTTGACTGCTCTGACTATCTTTCCTCCCACAAAGCCAAGTGCGCATGACACCGCTATCGCAGCGATAACATTGAGATAGATGATAGTGCACCAGCCCTCAAAAAGCAGATAGAGCCAGAAAAGCAATCCACCGCATACTGCCGTTGCAAGCACCATGAGCACTGCTCCAACTGGGCTGAATTTGCCCGACTCTTTGTAATGTTTGTTTTCTCCCATTTAAAATACCCCCTTATATACTTCAGGCATAAGCCATGAAAAAATTATATCACAAATTTAAAGATTTTTCAATGGTTTTGCTGAATTTATGCAGGCATAAAGAGAAATTTTTGTGGAAAACTATTTGCAATTATGAAAGGAGCGAACTTAGATGATAGAAAAGGATACAATAAAGCTTCTCAGGGAGTGCGATGCAGGAATAAAAATGGGCGTGCAGTCTATTGAGGATTCGCTGAAATACACTTCAAACGGAGAGCTAAAGCGAACGTTAGAGAAAAATCTTGCAGGGCATGTGGAGATACAAGAGAAGCTTCAGGGACTTTTAAATTCATATCATGACAGCGGAAAAGAGCCGCCTGCTATGGCAAAGGGCATGGCATGGCTTAAAACCAACTTCAAGCTTGCGGCAGAGAGCAGTGACGACGCTGTGGCAGATTTTATAACAGACGGCTGTAATATGGGTGTGAAGTCCCTGTCTGGATATCTCAACAATTACAAGGCGGCAGACGAGAAGTCCAAGAACATTGCCAAGGAGCTTATATGTCTTGAGGAACGCCTTTCTGTAGACATGAGAGGATATCTCTCTGCAAAATAGGCATGAAAATGGCAGCCGTGGAGTTTTTTCTACACGGCTGCCTTGATTTTATTTAGATACAACGCAGTTTTTGCCCTGATTTTTGCCCTTGTATAGCAGCTTATCCACTTTTGAGATACCCTCGTCATAGTTTTCGTTCGGAGTCACTGAGTAAACTCCAAAAGTCATGGATATATTGAAACTTCGAGAATTTTCCTTAAATGTACACTCATGTATTTTCTGGCAAATGCTTTTTGCTATCTTCTCACAGCTTTCTGTGTCTGTATTTGGCACAACGAATAGTATTTCCTCACCGCCCCAACGGCACACATAGCCCTCGCTAGGCACGTTTCCAGCTATAACATCTGATACCGCTCTAAGTACCTTGTCACCGACTTCGTGACCATATGTGTCATTAACGTGCTTGAAATCATCGATATCGCCCAAACACATAGAATATACGCTGTTTGTCCTGCGGCTGTTGCTTTCTATCTTTTTGATAAAATCCATCATGGCACGGCGGTTGAAAAGCTGAGTGAGTGGGTCGATAGTAGCGAGCTTTTGAAGCTTTTCGTTCTGTGCTTTTGCTTCACGCTTGTTATGCTCATTTGTGAAAATGTATATGGAAGATACATAGATAATTATAATAAAGCTGCATAGAGTATTGTAAATATATAAGATATTCTCTCTGTTGGTATCAAAGCTGTAAGGTGCGACCCTGTTTGTGACTATGATACGCATGACTATGAACACAACAACATCAAAGGACGAAAGTATATATGGTATCGCTTTCCTGTTTTGTGCAATGAAAAATGGAATAGGTATTATACACAGCATTATCTGCGTAAATCCTGCTGACCAGCCTATGTAATAAGCACCCATGCAGGCGTGCACTATTATCTCGCCAAGCACAAGGTAAGTAAACGATATTTTGCCTATCTTCTTAAAATGAAGCAGGAAATACATCACTGCATAGAATGCTACGCTGAAATAGTTGTAATATACCATTTGGTATACTCCGAACTGATAAAACAGCACAAGATATATTATATGACCTAACAGCAGTATGATATCACCATAGCGATATATTTCCTCTGCGGTGAACATTCCCGCAAAGAGGTTTATTTCTTTTTTTATTTTCATACATTTGTTTCTTTCTTTGATATTTGGTTTGATGTTATAAACAAAATCACTTTACTTTAACAGATATATTATATACTATTTTAAACGTTTTTGCAAGACTAAATTTGTACAAATTATCATGATGAATTTTGTAGGTGCTAGCCTAAAAAGTGCGAAAAATGGCGCTTTTTTGTTGCTTTTCATAGAGCACATAAATCATATTATATTGATATGAACAATATGAAAAAATATAGTGAAAAAAATATTGCCGGCAAGCCATGGGCTATTGAAAAATCCTGATGGATATGTTATAATAATGTTTATGAGTATTTTTTAAGAGGGTTTTATTATGAAGGGTTGTAAAAAGGTTGTTTCCATTCAGGATATATCAGGTCTTGGCCGGTGTTCGCTAACAGTGGTGATACCTGTGCTTTCCGCTATGGGTATTCAGGTGTGTCCTGTGCCTACGGCTGTGCTTTCGGCACACACCGGCTACAGCGAGTTTGTTATGAGAGATCTTACAGACTTTATGAAGCCTGCATTGGAACACTATAAAAAAATGGATATGAAATTTGACTGTGTGTACAGCGGGTTCCTAGCTTCAAGCGAGCAAATAGACCATTGCCTTGAGTTTTTCGAGGCTTTTCCTGACGCCCTGAAGGTCGTAGACCCTGTTATGGGTGACGGCGGAAAGGCATATAAGACCTACACAAAGGAGCTTTGCAGCCGTATGGTCGAGCTTGTAAAGGTGGCGGATATAATCACGCCTAACCTCACAGAGGCGGCTATACTTCTTGGCGAGGAATATCCTACGGCTTCAATGCGCAGCTCTGAGATAAAATCATGGCTTGTAAGGCTTTCAAAGCAGGGCGCAAAGATCGTTGTTATCACAAGCGTAAATCTTGCAGACGGCGGAATGTCAACTGTAGGCTATGATAAAGAAAATAACAGCTTCTGGAAAATAAAGAATGATTATGTTCCTGCACACTATTCAGGAACGGGAGATATGTTCACAAGTGTTCTTATTGGAGGACTTCTCAAGGGTGACAGTCTGCCTATCGCAATGAACAGAGCCACAGCGTTCACAGAGCTTACTGTCAAGACTACATACAGCTACCAGACCCCATGGACAGACGGTCTTATGCTGGAGGGTCAGCTTCCTTGGCTCACAAGCTATCAGGAGCTTAGGGACTATACGAATTTGTGATAACTGGAAGTGTTACCGAAGATGAACAGACTTAATATCGTGCTTGTAGAGCCGCAGATACCGCAGAACACAGGCAATATTTCAAGGACTTGTGCAGTGACAGGTGCGGCACTGCATCTTGTGAAGCCTTACGGCTTTGAGATAAGCGACAAAAAGCTAAAGCGTGCAGGGCTTGATTACTGGGATAAGCTTGAAATATACGAGTATGATAATATTGATGACTTTTTTTCTAAGAACAGCGGCGAGTTCTATTTCTTTACCACAAAGGGCAGAAAGGTGCACTCAGATGTGGATTATCCGCAGGATAGGGAAGTGTATATAATTTTCGGCAGAGAGGACAAGGGGCTGCCTGAGAAACTGCTTTATGAAAATCCACAAAGCTGTGTGAGGATACCAATGAGGAAAACGCTCAGAAGCCTTAATCTGTCAAACTCAGTGGCGATAGCCTGCTATGAGGTGTTAAGACAGTGGAATTATCCCGACCTTGGCAGAGAGGGCAAGCTGACGCAATATACATGGGACGAATAAAATAAATAAAAAACGGAGGGTGAATTTATGGCAAAAATAAAATTTCTTACCGACTCAGCGAGCGATATCACTGAGGAGCTTGAAAAGAAGCTGGATATCCAGATAATGAATTTCAAGGTGGCAATGGGTGATGACAGCTACACATCAAGGATAGATTTCGACAACGAGAAATTCTACAAAATGCTTGACGATTTTGACGGCATACCTGTTACATCGCAGATAACAGCCTTTGAATATCAGGAAACGTTTGAGAAGCTCTACAGCGAGGGCTATACTGATGTTATAAACACTACCATAAACTCAAAAGGCTCGGCAACATACAACAACGCTGTTATGGCGGCAGAGGAGTTTTATTCCGCTCACCCTGAGGCAAAGGGCAAGTTCACTATATACAATATAGACGGCGAGAGCTACTCAGGAGCGTATGGCTATGCAGTAGTTCAGGGCGCAATGAAAGCCACAAAGGACGTTCCTGCGGCTGATATCGTGGCATTTATGGAGGACTGGATAAAGAACTGCGTTATTTTCTTTGCACCATATACACTCAAATATGCAAAGAAGTCAGGAAGGATTCCGTCTGCGGCTGCTTTTGTGGGCGAGGTAATGGGTCTTAGACCTATCATGAGGATACATGACCATGCTATCGTTACAGAAACAAAGGTAAGAGGCGATAAGGCTATTGTGCCAAAGATACTTGACCTGACTGTAAAGGAAATGATACCGCAGACACCTTACTGCATCGTTTACGGCAATGACGAGAGCGTCAGGGACGAAATGGCACAGGCTATGACGAAAAAGGTCGGCTATCCACCTGTGGAGTGTTTCCAAATAGGTGCGGCAATTGCAATAAACGCAGGTCCAAAGGTGACGGGCGTTATCTTTAAGGCACAGAACAAGTAAATTTGATATGGATATAAAAAGACGGACGTTTCGCTTTGAAACGCCCGTTTTTTGTCAGCTCATGCTGTTATTTGTTTTTGCGTGATCTTCTGCCTGCGATCACAAGTCCGCTTCCTGTGATAAGGATAGTAAAGAGGATACCGCCAAGGTCATTGCCTGTGTTAGGGTTTGTGCTTCCTGCATTGTTCTTTACAGGGTTCTTGCTGTCAGTGTTTGAGTTGCTGTTTGTATTTGTGCTGTTGTTTGAACTTGTGTCTTTGTTGTCTGAATTTGTATCGCTGTTGTCAGAGTTTGTATCATTTGCCTTTGGTGTCATAGTCAGGTCAGTGATGACCCACAAGGTGCCGTCAGAGCCGTCGCTCGTATCATTTTCATAGCGTTTGTAATTTACAAATTCACCGTTGATTTTCAGCTTAGTATCTGGTCCGAATATGTAAGAGGTATTTTCACTCTCAACAAAGCCCACAGCTTTCACATACACGCCGTAATAATATGTCTTTCCACTTTCAAAAGTGGTTATCTTATTTTCATAAGCGCCGCTGAAGAAATCCGCAGAGATCGCACCTGTCTTGCTGTCCAATTCCCACCACTCGCAATTGTATGCATACTTCACGCCTTCAGGACTCTTGCCGGTAAAAACGGGCTTGTCGCCGTCCTTGAAGCTGACGGTGACATCATTTATCTCCACCACGTCAATGACTGTCACCATAGATGCAGTGATCGTTTTAACAGCCGGGACATACATGAAGCCATCGACGAAATGTGCGGACACTTTATGCCCGTTTACAGTAACTATAGTTTCGCTGCTGAAGGAATATCCGTCTTTTGGTTTAAGCATAAGGGAATACACATATTTTTTGCCGCCTTCAAATTCCTTAAATGTTGGCAAAGAGCCATGTGAGCCGTTGTCAGAATACCATGCGGCAACTGGTTCATTGTTTTCAAATTGCTGCCAGCATTCATAAGCCACATCATATTTTTCGTAATCCACTGCTGTTACAAAAGCCGACGCTACAGGTGCTTCGCCAGCCCCATAATTAAACCTAACATCTTCAATAGTGGCATTGGTGATCTCTGATCCGTCAGGATATTCAGAAATCTGCTTAAAGTGAGCTGTGAACGTCACATCACTTTTCACGGTAATTTTGCTCTGTATTTGATCAGAGGAAAGAGCGGTGCCAGCAGAAATGGGAGTATCACTGCCGATCAGGTAGACGGCAGCATCGGCAGTCCAGTAGGCGAACTCATAGTCTGGACTTGGTGACAAAACATTGATTATGCTGCCGGCAAAGCTGAGAGTTTCTGTCTCGGATACATTCAGCTTGTAGTAGTATGGCTTGTTAACATCATCGTCAATGCCATAATATACAAACGGGATCTGGTCGTTTTTGGTCATGGTCCCATGATCTCCTGGGTAAAATTTAACAGCATACGTTTCAGAATCTGCAAACGCTGTCATTGGCATCAGTGTCAGCACTATACACAGCGTAAGCAAGGCTGTCAGCAGTTTTGTGGTTGTTCTTTTCATAATATACATCTCCTTTTGATATTATATTTTTTCTCATGTTCGTTATTATCCTATAAGCACACCTCCATTACTTTGTATTTTCCCTAATGTGATATCCTTTATCACATTATAACAAATTCATGAATAAATTTGTGATTTATTTCATAATAGTCATATGCCAATTCTGAAATTATATATCGTGGGGGACTTCCTTTTTTGATAAATATGATATATAATTAACGTAATACCATATGACAGCGGGAGGGATCGTTAAAATGAAGTTTTGCGAACAGCTTGGTAAGTATATAGAACAGCTTTCTTGTACGGCAAAGGAGCTTTGTGAGTTGTCAGGGATATCTCCCTCAACATTTAGCAGATACAGAAGCGGAGAGAGAATACCTGAGATAGACACTGTGGCGTTTGACGGGCTTTGCAACGCTCTTGAGGCTGTGGCAAGGGAAAAAGGCTATGGCGATATGACAAGGGAGAACATAAAAAGAGCCTTTCTTGACTGTGAAGATGTCATACCTGCCGACAGAGAGTCTATGCGGCAAAATTTCAATACCCTTATCTCAGCCCTTGATATAAACATCAAGCGTATGTGCAATGAGATAAATTATGATGTTTCCACCGTTTTCCGTATACGGAACGGTACTAGAAAGCCCGCCGACCCTGAACGCTTTGTCGCCGCAATAGCAGGCTTTACTGCAAGGGAGCTTAGAACCCCCACAGAGATATCAGCGGTCGCACAGCTTGTGGGCTGTAATGAAAGTGATATAGAGGATGTGTCACAGCGTTATGAAGTGATATGCAAATGGCTGTTCAGCGATCATGCCAGACAGAGCAGAGAGATAAAAAGCGGTGGAATTGAAAAGTTTCTTGATAAGCTTGATGAGTTTGACCTGAACGAATACATAAAGGCGATACGTTTTGATGAAATGAAAGTACCTGCATTGCCTTTTCAGCTTCCTGTGTCAAAAAGTTATTTTGGCATCAAGGAAATGATGGAAAGTGAGCTTGATTTTCTGAAAGCCACAGTCTTGTCACGTTCTAATGAGCCTGTGATAATGTACAGTGATATGCCTATGAAGGAAATGGCTGATGATCCCGAATTTCCGAAGAAGTGGATGTTCGGTATGGCTCTGATGCTTAAAAAGGGTCTGCACCTTTGTCAGATACATAATCTTGACCGCTCCTTAGATGATATGATGCTTGGTCTTGAAAGCTGGATACCGATGTATATGACGGGGCAGATAGCGCCTTACTATTTGAAAAACGTACAGAATAATGCTTTTTTGCATTTGCTGAAGGTGTCAGGTGCGGCGGCTCTTTCAGGGGAAGCCGTGGCAGGCTTTCACAGCGAGGGCAGATATTATCTGACCAAGTCCAAAAAGGAGCTTGGATATTATTGTAAACGTGCCAATGATCTGCTTTCAAACGCCTGCCCGCTTATGGAGATATACCGAAGTGACAGGGAAAAAGATTTCAGCGATTTTCTCACTGCCGACTCTCACAGACGTGGCAGGCGCAGGAGTATTTTATCTGCTCTGCCTGTTTATACTATGGATAATGACCTGCTCAATAGTATACTTGACAGAAACGGCATTGACGACTGCCGGGGCAGAGATATAAAAGCTTATGTCAGCGATCGTAAAAAGCGAGTTGAGAGCATACTGGAAACCATGACCATAGAGGATGAGATATGCTGTCTTTACCGAGAGGAATTTGAAACACGTCCCCATGCCCTTGACCTGTCGGGTGTATTCTGTGCCAGTGATGTTCTTTACAGCTATGATGATTATTCTGCACATTTAAAAAGCACAGAACGCTATGCACAGACACATGAAAACTATAGCCTTAAATATGCTAAGCGGCAGACCTTCTGCAATTTGCAAATACTGATCCATGAAGGTCAGTGGGCGATGATATCAAAGGGAAATGCGCCTGCTATACATTTTGTTATACGACACCCGAAGCTTCTCAGCGCCTTAGAGAATTTCATTCCGCCTGTTATAGAAGATCAATAAAATGCAGGATCATACTATCCCCTTGGTGTTCCTGACGAAAAAACGGACGTTTCCGATGGAAACGTCCGTTTTTATAGCCAAAAGAAATATATTCGGTTATTATTCTTCGTCCTTTGCGGCAAATCTGTTGAAGATAAATGCAAATATCGCAAAAATAACATATCCTGCGGCAATGACAGTGAGAATGTTCTTTGTCATTTCAACGCCTGTTGACGGATTTACTTTTGAGCTGTCAGCCTGCGATGAGGCCTCGTCAACTATCTGCTGTATCTTTTCTGTTGCCTGTGATTCTGTAAGCTCCTGCGAACTGTCGCCCTCGCTTACTGTAGTAACAGCCGCACCGACATTTGCAGGCTGTCTGGCTGCTGTTGTGGTGGTGCTTTCAGGCTGTGTGTTTTCGTCAGCCTTTGGCTCTGTGCTTGCTGTTGTAGTAGTTGTGGTCGTTGTATCGTCAGCAGGCTTTGGTTCTGCCGCTGTGACCTTTGTAACGGCTGATGTGTCAACTGCTTCCTTGACAGGTGTTACTTCCACGGAAGCTATCTGAAAATCTGCATTTGCCTTTAAGTAATAAAGTTGTACGAAAACCTCGTCACTTGTTCTTGAAGGGTCAAGATCTGAGTATATCCACTGTGCTTCCTCGCCGCCTGTGAGCTTCGTACTCTGTGCAGACCAGCTTCCGTCTACCAACGCACCGACTGCACCGCTTGCGTTGCCTGATGATTTTACGTTGACCTTTACATTGTAATGCTGTGAATAGTCTGTTATGTAGTCAGAAAGCTTGAAGCCGAACTGAAGGGAAGTTTCGCTGTTGAAGTCAGCGTCACCCTGCTTGTGTGTGAAAAGCGGTTCGGACTCAGGCTGTGCAGATGTTGCGGTTGTAGTGGTCTGAGTTTCGCTCTTTGCTGTTGTAGTCGTTGTGGTGGTTTCAACAGGCTTTGTTGTAGTTGTTGTAACTTTCTCAGACTTAGCCGTAGTTGTGGTAGTCGCTTCGGACTTGGTCGTAGTCTTTGCTGTAGTCGTCGTTGTAGTTGTGGTCGACTTTGATGTGGTTGTAGTAGCTTCAGCTTTAGATGAAGCAGTCGTAGTGGTCGTTGCAGGAGTTGTTGTGATCTCCTCCCCTGCACTGACAGTGAGCGGTGAACCCTCTGTAGGTGCTGAGTATGAAACTGACTTGTATCCACCGTCAGCTTCCGCCACCATTGTTTCAACCTCTACCCAATAGTTTATCTTGCCTGTTACGCCGTCTTTTACCTTGAAAGTCGCAAGGGCAAGGTCTGTTCTGTCCTTTATGTTAGAACCTGTAAGGTTTGCACCGACTATTTTTATAGTGCCTGATGAAGCAACATAGTTGGTTATAACAGAAAATTTGCTTCCCACATTGTATGTACTCTCGCTCTCCTCATCGGTCGGCACATATACTGTTACCTTTGACGGGTCATAATGCAGGTCTATAGTGAAGCCTGCAACGCCTGTTTTATCTGGCTCAAGGCTCGCTTTTACGTTTATGCTGTCGCCTGCCTGTGCAAAGTTCTTGTCGCTTGTGAGCTTTATCTCGTTTCCGCCTGATGCACTAGCCACTGTGGAAACAATGCTCGTGAGCATAAGAAACGCTGTTGCCACCGACAGCGCCATCTTGTTTATTTTCAGTTTTTTCATTTGATACCTCCGTTGCAAAATCGTGCTTTTCTGTCAGTATTTTGCTCTTAATTAATTTTGTTTACTATTGTTTTGTCTTTAATTTGTAATATTTCATTATAAAATATTACAAGTTCTGTTACCTTTGTCGTAATAGGATTATATCACAATATAAAGTAACACGTCAATAGTCAAAACAGCGAAAATAAGCATATTTTTTTGGATATATTTATAATGAGAGCATTTGTGTCACAATATGTATGTACCGATCAACAGCAAAGCCACTAAATAGGCTGTAATAAATCTGTAACTTTTAAGCGAAAGCTGCATTTTACTAAATGTAAATTTTTTATGAATCAAAAAGACTGTTGACAAAGCCCTGAGAAATGTACTATAATGAGGGTGAAGTTTTGTACTTGATACAGAAAAATGTACAAACTAATGTGTGTAAAAATAAGGACTTATACATAGGCGTGCCTTGTTGCGGTATTGCCTATATCTTCTGAGGTGAACGAGTTGATAAAAAAGATGATTTCATATATCCTGTCATTTGCTATTGCAGCGTCAATGGCGGCTTCATGTTTGACGGCTTCAGCGGCAAATATGACGGGAAACTGTACGGCAGACGTTCTGAACGTTCGCAGCGGTGCAGGCACAGGCTATTCTAAAACAGGCACAGTAAGCTATGGCGACAGCCTGACTATACTTTCCAAAACCACCGACTCAAGCGGTGCGAAATGGTATAAGATATCATGCGGCAATGTGACGGGCTATGTTTCTGCTGCGTATGTTCAGCTAACATCAAGCGGCTCGCAGGGCAGTTCTGACGCTGATTTTGAGAGCTATATGACAAAGCAGGGCTTTCCTGAAAGCTATAAGCCATATCTGCGAAAGCTCCATGAACAGCACCCAAAGTGGATATTTACCGCTCAGAAGCTTGGCGTGGATTGGAACACTGCGTTAAAGGAAGAATGTGTTGTGGGCAGAAACCTTGTCCACTCGTCGGCACTGGCTTCATGGAAGTCAATGGAAAAGGGCGCATATGATTTTAACGGCGGTTATTGGTATGGGCTTGACGGCTCGTGGGTGGCGGCTTCAAAAGAGATAATAATGTATTATATGGATCCGAGAAATTTTCTCAACGATACATACATTTTCATGTTTGAAAATCAGTCATATGATCCCTCGTATCAGACGGAAAGCGGTGTAAAAACTATTCTTGCAGACACTTTTATGAGCGGAAGCTACACCTGTCCTGACACAAAGAAAAAGTATACATATTCGCAGACCTTTATGGACGCTGCAAAGAAATCGGGCGTTTCACCTTATCACCTTGCTTCAAGGTGCAGGAACGAGCAGGGCGTAAATGGTGCGCCGCAATCCCTTGGTACTGTGAAAGGCTATGAGAATTATTTCAACTTCTTTGACATTCAGGCTTATGCGACCTCCACCATGACAGCCGCAGAAATGGGCTGTAAGTATGCAAAAACTACTAATCCGACCTATCTTCTTCCTTGGACAAATCAGTACAAGTCCATAGTGGGCGGCTCGATATTCTTAGGCACAGGCTACATAACAAAGGGTCAGGATACCCTTTATCTGCAAAAATTTGATATGGTAGACGGTGGAAACGGGCTTTATTACCACCAGTATATGACCTGCGTTTTCGGTCAGGCGAATGAAGCAATAAGCCTAAAAAACGCCTATTCTCAGGATATTTTGAACAGTGCAATGGAGTTCAAGATACCTGTTTACAACAATATGCCTGATAAACTTTGCCCAAAGCCTACAAGCAGTGGAGATAACAACAATTATCTTAAATCTCTCAGCGTTTCAGGCACGAGCATTTCACCAAAGTTCGATAAGTTCACCGCAAGCTATACTGCCAAAGTCAATGCGGAGGTTTCTTCTGTTACTGTTAATGCAAATCCGCTGGGCAAAAGTGCAAAGGTGTCTGGAAACGGAAAGGTGAGCCTTAAAACCGGCGAAAACACTGTCAAGGTCACCTGCACAGCGGCAAGCGGAGTGAAACGGACATACACCATAAAAATAACAAGAAAAGCCGCTTCACAGACCCTGCAGCAGGGAGATGTGAATGGTGACAAGTATCTGACAGTTGTGGACGCTTTGCTCATGCTGCGTTACAATGCAGGCAAGACGCAGCTTGATTCCGCTCAGCTAAAGCGTGCAGATATGAACGGTGATGGAAAGGCCGATGTTATCGACGCTCTTACTCTGCTGAAAAAGATAAGTCAGAGTTAAAAATGCAAAAAAACAGGAGCGTTACCACCATGGTACGCTCCTGCATGAGGGCTATTTCATCATCATTGAAATGCCGTCCATTACGTCACCGATAGCTCTGATAGCACGTCCTGTGCGGCTTTTGAGCATTTTCTTTTCGCTTGATGTCGCCTCTGTGACTGCATAAGCCACTGTTCCTGCGGCTATCGCCATTGAAACGCCTGTTATCATTGACTTCATCTTCATTGCTGTTTCCTCCTTTTTTCTTTGTAATATTATTTTTTGCAGAAAGAGAACAGCTATGCCATGCAAATGAAGTCAAGAGTGCTGACGGTATTTTCCCGTGAATGTTCGTATTTTGTGATGTTGTGAAGGATATTTCAGTTAATGTTTAGTACTATTGTATAAAATTTGATTAAAATTTTCGCGATTTATATGTAAAAGCAAAAGAGATATGTTCCTATCTCAAACGTTTAGTATAAATATTATTCATAGATATATAATAAATATGTATTTGCATTAACATCAAAATAGTGGTATAATAAATGGGTATAAAAAATAAAGGATCTTGGTAAACTCTGAGATCTGATAGTAAGGAGTAATATTAAATGGGTATGACAATGACTCAGAAAATTCTGGCAGCCCACGCAGGTCTTGACGAAGTCAAGGCAGGTCAGCTTATAATGGCAAACCTTGACCTGGTTCTCGGCAACGACGTTACGTCCCCTGTGGCTATTAACGAGTTCAATAAAGCGGGCTTTACAGATGTTTTCGATAAGAATAAGGTCACAATGGTCATGGATCACTTTGCACCTAACAAGGATATCAAATCCGCTACACAGTGTAAGACCTGCCGTGATTTTGCTTCAAAGTATGACATAAAGAATTATTTCGACGTTGGCGATATGGGTATTGAACACGCTCTGCTTCCTGAAAAAGGACTTGTCGCTCCAGGCGACTGCGTTATCGGTGCTGACTCACATACTTGTACATACGGTGCACTTGGCGCATTCTCAACAGGTATCGGCTCAACAGATATGTGCGCAGGCATGGCAAAGGGAAAGACTTGGTTCAAAGTCCCTGCCGCTATCAAGTTCAATATCGTAGGCAAGCTTCCAAAGTATAGTGCCGCTAAGGACGTTATACTTCATATAATCGGCATGATAGGCGTTGACGGCGCACTTTACAAGTCTATGGAATTTTCAGGCGAGGGTCTGAAAAACCTTTCCATGGAGGACAGGCTTTGCATGGCTAACATGGCTATCGAAGCAGGTGCAAAGAACGGCATATTTGCAGTTGACGATGTTACACTTGATTACATCAAGGATAAGGTAGACAGAGAGTATAAGATATACAAGGCTGACGATGACGCTGAGTATGAGGCTGAATACACTATTGACCTCAGCCAGATAAAGCCTACAGTCGCTTTCCCGCATCTGCCTGAGAACGCAAGAACATTTGACGATATCCCTGAGGTCAAGATAGATCAGGTGGTCATCGGCTCATGTACGAACGGAAGAATAGAGGATCTGAGATGTGCCGCTGAAATACTTGACGGCAAAAAGGTGGCAAAGAACGTTAGATGTATCGTTATTCCTGCCACACAGAAGGTATATATGCAGGCCATGAAAGAGGGTCTGCTGGAGATATTCATAAATGCAGGCTGTGCGGTTTCTACACCTACCTGCGGTCCATGTCTTGGCGGACATATGGGTATTCTTGCAAAGGGCGAAAGAGCCGTTGCAACAACAAACAGAAATTTCGTGGGACGTATGGGTCACCCAGAATCAGAGGTTTATCTGGCTTCACCTTACGTTGCCGCCGCTTCAGCTGTGACAGGCAAGATCTCACAGCCGTCGGAAATTATGTGATATTCGGGGAGAAAATCAGCTGACAGATCTTGCGTTGGGGGAATAATTGATATGCGGCATGACCGCATATACGACTTGGGAGCGAGAACAGATGAAAAATTATCTTAGGGAAATATTCTCCGATATACTTCTTAGTATTGTTACAAAGAAGTACGGAACTTCACTAAATGACTATCAGCGTGAGGAGAAGGCTGACGAGATCATTCAGGAACTCCATGACAAAAATACATTTACCGTGGAAATGACGCAGGCTCTTATTGACAAGAAGGGCTTCAATACCTTTTATACCTCCAATATCGGGGGTACACCTGTGTATGCTCTCGTTAAAGAGGGAATGTTCCACAAGGTAAAGATCTGCTATTTTATTACAAGAAACAAGGATACTATAGACGGCCCGTATCTTGAAAAGATATATGAAGAGCTTAGAAAACAGGCGATAGGAGAAAATATATTCCATTCGTCAGAGTTCAAGCAGGGCTGATAAAGTTTGACGAAAGGGGTTTTCATAATGAAAGCTTGCGGAAAAGTACATAAATACGGGGATAACGTAGATACTGACGTTATTATCCCTGCAAGATACCTCAACACACCTGATATGCAGGAGCTTGCACAGCATTGCATGGAGGATATTGACGTTGACTTTGCAAAGAACGTTCAGAAGGGCGATATAATGGTAGCAAAGAGCAACTTCGGCTGCGGTTCATCAAGAGAGCATGCGCCTGCTGCTATCAAGGCGAGCGGGATATCCTGTGTTATAGCAAAGACATTCGCAAGAATATTCTACAGAAACGCTATAAATATCGGACTTCCTATCATTGAGTGCGAGGAAGCTGCTGAGAAGATAGATAACGGTGACGAAGTGGAGATAGATTTCGACAGTGGCGTTATCACAAACAAGACCAAGAATGAGACTTATCAGGGTCAGTCGTTCCCTGAGTTTCTTATCAATATCATCAACAGCAATGGTCTTCTTAACTCACTTAAATAAGATATTTTGAAGCTTTAAGGGGGATCTCTCAAAAGGGGTCGCCCTTGAACTGTTTCTATGAAGGGGTGAAGCTATGAAAGCTAAAAAGCTATTTGCGGCACTTGCAGCAGGGGTAATGCTGGTGTGCAGTGCAGGCTGCTCGAAAGAGGAGGAGAGCAGCGGTAAATCTGAATACAGCAGCAAGGATTTTCTGCCTTTTATGGTAATGGTGGACGGCAGTAAGATAGACCTGACCCTAAGCTCTGCAGAGATAAACAGAAAGCTTGGCGGCAGTTTTGCAAGGGGAACTGCTTCAAACAGCAGTATAGTGCTTGTGGAAAAGGACGAAAAGACCGATAAAAAAGGCGTTACAACAAAGACCTTTGCCTGCAATAAGCCTGAGATAAATGGTGCTGGATTTTCCACTTTCAACGGACTTTGGGCGAATATAGACGAAGCAAGCATAGACAGCACTGTTTCACCCAACAGCATAAAGGTCAAAGGCTCTGACGGTTTGTCTTACTACTGGTCATATTATATGGACGGCGAGGAAATAGACTATAGTCAGGTGAACTTTGACGGCACTGATACGGCGGACAGTTATATGCAGTATCAGCTCAAAGGCATGGCTGCTGACGATTATTGCAAAAAGAAGCTTATTGACGGCGAGTGTTCGGTCTATACAGGCATTTTGTTCATGACAGCCGAAAAGCAGAGCTATTCCTGCGAGATAAGCGTTTCGACTTTAAATTCTGAGGAGGAAAAATAACATGGAAAAGAAAATAACAGTTATAAAGGGCGACGGGATAGGCCCTGAAATAGTAACAGAAGCACAGAAGGTCCTCGACAAGGTTGCTGAAAAGTTCGGTCATAAGTTCGTTTATACTGATATCCTTATGGGCGGCTGTTCTATAGATAAATATGGCGTTCCGCTTACAGACGAGGCTGTCGAGATAGCAAAGAACTCAGACGCAGTTCTGCTTGGCTCTATCGGCGGAAATACTTCCACTTCACCATGGTATAAGCTTGCTCCGAACCTCAGACCTGAAGCCGGACTTCTGAAAATAAGAAAAGAGCTTGGTCTGTTCGCTAACCTGCGTCCTGCAAATCTTTATCCTGAGCTTAGAGAAGCTTGCCCCCTTAAGGACGATATAATCGGCGACGGCTTCGACGTGATGATAATGAGAGAGCTTACAGGCGGTCTGTATTTTGGTGCGAGAAAGACAGAGAACGTTGACGGCGTTGAAACTGCTGTTGATACTCTTACATATAACGAGAACGAGATAAGAAGAATTGCTATCCGTGGCTTTGACATCGCCATGAAGAGAAGAAAGAAAGTCACAAGCGTTGATAAGGCTAACGTTCTTGATTCTTCAAGACTTTGGAGAAAGGTAGTAAACGAGGTAGCTAAGGATTATCCTGAGGTCGAGCTTGAGCATATGCTCGTTGACAACTGCGCGATGCAGCTTGTAAGAGATCCTAAGCAGTTTGACGTTATCCTTACAGAGAATATGTTCGGCGATATCCTTTCAGACGAAGCCGCTATGATATCAGGCTCACTTGGTATGCTGGCTTCCGCTTCACTGAACGACACAAAGTTCGGTATGTATGAGCCTAGCCACGGCTCTGCACCTGATATTGCAGGACAGGATAAGGCTAATCCTATCGCTACTATCCTTTCAGCTTCAATGCTTCTGAGATTTTCTTTCGATATGGATAAGGAAGCAGATGCAATCGACAATGCTGTCAAGAAAGTCCTTGAAGCAGGCTACAGAACAGGGGATATCATGTCAGAGGGCATGAAGCTCGTTGGCTGTAAGGAAATGGGCAGTCTTGTTGCAGATATGATATAACAGCACGATACCAGTTTTCAGACGGTGATAATAAATGTATTATTATATTTTCGGAATAACAGACAAGGGAAATTACCGTGAACAGAATGAGGACTGCATTTTAATAGACCACGAGGTCATCAACAGCGGCAGCTATGAATCAACTGTCGCTGCTCCTTTTATTGCAGCCGTTTGCGACGGCGTTGGTGGAGAAAATGCAGGAGAGGTCGCCTCGGAGCTTTGTTTAAGGCATCTTTCCATTCTTGAATATAATTCAGGGGTGGATATGAAAAGAACGCTTATCGATGTTCACAACAAAATAAAAAAGCAGGGCGTAAGGGCTGAAAACGCTGCAAATATGCAGACCACCCTTTGTTGCCTTGCGGTGGACGAGGAAAGCAGAGCAATGTGCATAAACGTTGGCGACAGCAGAATGTACCGCTATGTGAACGGCACTATCAGACAGATATCTGTTGACCAATCCTATGCACGATATATGTATGAGCATGGCAGGATAGAAGATGTGTCAGAGCTTGAGCCACAGTATCAGAATGCCATAATATCTTCTATCGGCAGCACTCTCAATGAACCTGATGTGGCACAAACACCGTTGGTGGCTGATTTTGGCAAAGAACCTGACGATATGATAATCATAGTGTCAGATGGCGTGTCGGATTATGTTTCTGAGGAAGAAATGGTGGTGGGGCTTGGTCTTGACCTTTCTGTTTCTGAAAAGCTAGGCGCTATAATGGAGCTTGCTCTCACAAACGGCGGAACTGACAATGTTTCCGTTGTGGGCATAAAGCCTTATCTTGACGATCATGAGCTTAAAACGCTCACAGCAAAAAAGGCTGTGGAAAAGACAGTGAGCGTGCAGGATATGCTTGAAAGTAAGAAGCCTGAAAAGGCGGGAGCTGTAGAGGAAAAGAAGCCTGACGAGCAGACAAAGCTTTTCTCTGATACGGTGGACGAGCTTATGAGCCAAATGAATGAAAGTATTGACTTTTTAAAGCAGATATAGTATAATCATATATTGATATATTTTTATGATCTTAGATGTATTTTGTAATTTGGAGGAAATAAAAAATGTTGAAAGAGTTACGTGGCTCAGACGTTATAATTGAATGTTTGCTGGAGCAGGGCGTCGATACAGTGTTCGGCTATCCGGGCGGAGCAGTTCTAAACATATATGACTCGCTGTATAAATATTCAGATAAGATACACCATGTTATCACCGCCCATGAGCAGGCTGCCTGCCATGCGGCTGACGGATATTCAAGAACAACAGGCAGAACGGGCGTTGTTATCGCAACTTCAGGTCCAGGTGCTACGAACCTTGTAACAGGTATCGCCACAGCTTATATGGATTCTATCCCTATGGTGGCTATCACAGGAAACGTAACAAGAGATCTGCTTGGTCTTGACTCTTTTCAGGAGGTAGATATCTGCGGGATAACAATGCCTATCACAAAGCATAACTACATTGTGAAAGACCCTGCTGAGCTTGCTGATATTATCAGAGAAGCTTTCTATATTGCAAACGAGGGCAGAAAGGGTCCTGTTCTTATAGATATACCAAAGGATATAACAGGCGCACTTATGGTCTATGAGAAGAAAGAGCCTAAGAAGGTAGTAAATCATAATCCTGAGGGCATAAACAAGGAGATAGCTGCTGCGGCAGAGCTTATAAAGAATGCTGAGAAGCCTTTTATCTACGCAGGCGGTGGAGTTGTTTCTGCTGACGCAACAGAAGAAATGGCTGAGTTCGTAAGAAAAGTGGACGCCCCTGTTTCATTGTCACTTATGGGTCAGTGCGCACTTGACAATACTAAGGACTGCTATATCGGTATGCTTGGTATGCACGGCACAAAGACAGCCGCTATGACGCTTAGCGAATGTGACCTTATGATAGTTCTTGGCTCTAGATTTTCCGACAGAGTTCTTTGCAACGCCAAGACATTTGCAAAGGATAAGAAGATCATACATATTGATATAGACCCTGCCGAGATAGGCAAGAATATCGACGTTTACAGCCATGTTATTGGGGACGTTAAGTATATCCTTGCAAAGCTTTGCGAGCTTCTTCCTGATATGAAGCACGAGGCTTGGATGAATACTGTTATGGATTGGAAAAAGCAGTATGCACTGAGAATGGTGCCTATCGAGAGCGAGGACGAGGTGCTTCCGCAGGACGTTATCGAGGAGCTTGACAGGCTTACAGACGGCAAGGCTATCATATCCACAGAAGTCGGTCAGCACCAGATGTGGGCTGCACAGTATTATAACTTCAAGTGTCCAAGAAGCTTTGCTTCAAGCGGTGGACTTGGTACAATGGGCTACGGTTTTGGCGCAGGAATGGGCGCAAAGGTGGGCAACCCTGACAGAACAGTTGTAAACATCGCAGGCGACGGAAGCTTCTTCATGAATTGCAACGAGCTTTCTTCACTTGCAAAGCATAAAATTCCGCTTATCGAGCTTGTTTTCGAGAACGACGTTCTCGGAATGGTAAGACAGTGGCAAAGACTTTTCTATGGCAAGAGATTTTCTCAGACTAACATTGAAAGAGGAACAGACCTTATGAAGCTTGCCGACGCATTTGGCGTTGAGGGCGTAAGGATAACAAAGAAGTCCGAGATAAAGCCAATGCTTGAAAAGGCGCTCAAATGCGGTAAGCCTTGCCTTGTGGACGTTATCATCAACAAGGATATAAACGTTCTTCCAATGGTACCTGCCGGCGCAGACGTTTCACAGCCGATAATGAATATCGAACTTGATTAAGAGATCTAATTATAGGGGGTAATAAAATGGTAAAATATCCAAATGCCGCAAGCGGTATCAAAAAGGTGTTTCTGGCAAAGATCATAGGTGTTATTGGAGTTCCGCTTGCTTTTATACCTGGGATAGGCACACTTCTTGTGATGACTTGTACCATAGCCGCAACTATTTTCAACGTATGGGGAATACTTGAAGCTTCAAAAGACCATAATGGTTATCAGACAGCTCTTGTTTTCACATTGGCTGATCTTATCTTTTCAATAGTTGACACATTTATCGACAATACTGCGATATCAAGTGTTTTGAGTTTTGCTGGCAATGTAATGAACATAGCGGTGCTTTACTATATCTGCAAATCAACAGGCGATCTGCTCAGGGACATGAAGAATTACGGACTTGCAAATAAGGGCGACCATGTGTGGAATGTAAACAAGACCTGCCTTATAGTCATGGCAGTGTGCCTTGTTGTTGCGTTTATCCCGATACTGAACATTCTTGCTGTATTTACAACATTGGTGGTGCTTGTTGTAACTATCTATGCGTCTGTGGTATATCTGATCTATCTCTATCAGAGCGGACAGTATCTCAGCCTTAACACAAATTTCTAAGCGATTTGAGAGCTGTACGGCAAAGGCTGTACAGCTCATTTTTGTAAGGAGAAACTAATGAAATTCACAAAAAAATTCAAAGAAAATGCAGCCCTTGTGGTTCTTGGCGTAGTGCTTTTTTGGGGATTGACCAACTATGACAAGTTTTTTAGACTTCTGGGCGTAATGATCGGGGTCTTGAAGCCTGTTATATTTGGCTGTATAATCGCATTTATCCTGAATGTGCCAATGTCAGGCATTGAAAAGAGGCTTTTTAAGAAGCCTAAAAAAGAGAAATATGCCAAAACTGTGGAAACGCTGAAAAGACCATGCTCGATAGTGCTGACCTTTCTGCTTTGCCTAGGCGTTGTGGCACTTGTGTGCTGGCTTATTATCCCTGCACTCATAAAGACTTTCTCTCAGCTTTCAGACGATATCCCTGTGCTTATTTCAAATATTTCCAACAAGCTCAACAATTCCCCTGAGATAGCAGGGTGGCTTGACAGAATGAATATAAGCACTGCTGATATTATCGATAAGGTTACAAGCTGGCTGAAAGACGGCGTTGTGATCTTGAACACACTCAGTTCAACAGTAAGCTTTGTGACAGATCTTTTCTCAGGTCTTGTGAACTTCTTCTTGGGCATTTGCTTTGCGGTCTATATGCTTGCCGCAAAAGAGCGGCTCAAAGACCTGTGCAAGCGCATAAGCTGTGCTTTTCTCAGCAATCGTATCACCGACCGCATAAGCCGTATATGCCGTCGCTCTATCGACACTTTTGCGAACTTTCTTGTGGGTCAGACTACGGAAGCCCTTATCCTCGGCTCACTTTGCGGTATTGGTATGGCTATCTTCCGTTTCCCGAATGCGGTGCTTATTGCCATACTCGTTGCCTGCACTGCACTTATCCCTATTGTGGGAGCTTTTCTCGGTTATGTGGTGGGCTTCCTGCTTATATGCGTGACGGATTTCAAGCAGGCTGTGCTGTTTTTGTTGTTCATGTTCATTATTCAGGCTATTGAGGGCAATCTTATCTATCCAAAGGTGGTAGGAAACTCGGTTGGTCTGCCGTCACTATGGACACTTTTCGCTATCACCATAGGCGGAAACCTCTTTGGCATATTCGGAATGTTCATCGCTGTTCCTGTGTTCTCTGTTATATACTGCACTTTTGGAGAGGTAGTCAACTACAGAAATGAAAAGAGAGCTGTCAAGTTGGAGGATATATCATAATAAAATAGTCCGTCAAAAAAAGGCTGCACAGTTTCGTGCAAACTTGAGCTTATTGACAACGTCCTAAATAAGCGGGACGTCGAGGGCGCCGTCCCCTACAATTTATGTAAATACGCTGTTCATATGTAGGGACGACCTCAGGTCACCCATTTATTATAGTTTTTCGACACAAAAAAAGGCTGCACAATTTCGTGCAGCCTTTTGCTATTTATGCTATTTTGTTATTTTACATAGCTTACATGAAGCAGTTCATGCTCTCTGCCCTTGAGGATACCCTCGTAAAGCTTATCCATAAGCGGATTTTCTTCTGAACGTTTCAACGTGCAAAGCTTGTCAGCATTGTAAAGATTAACACTGCGCTCTTTCTTCTCGTCGATAGTAGCCTTTGGTTGACCAGCGCCGCCTATACAGCCGTTTGGACAAGCCATAACTTCGATAAGGTCGAAATGCTCGCCAGCTTTCATTCTGTTCATTATGACCTCAACATTGCGAAGTCCGTTTACAACGCAGACCTTGATAGCCTTGTCGCCAAGAGGAACTTCAAGCTCCTTTATGCCCTCGAAGCCTCTTACGCCCTCGAATGCAAGATTTCTCAGGGAAGCGAGTGACTTGTCTGTGGAAACACGTCTGATAACTGCTTCTGTTACACCGCCTGTTACACCGAAGATTACGCCTGCGCCTGTCATAGTGCCGAACGGCATATCAACAGCTTCCGGCTCTATCTCGTTGAACACGATACCGGCCTCTTTTATCATCATGATAAGCTCCTGAGTTGTGATGACAAAATCAACCAACGGTTTGCCGTTCTCGTCCTTGAACTCATCTCTTGCGGCTTCGCCCTTTTTAGCAGTGCAAGGCATAACAGCAACAGAAAGTATCTTCTTGCCCTCGCCCTTGAACTTCTCGTTTATTACGGAAGCGAACATCTGCATTGGTGAGCGGCAAGTGGAAATGTTAGGCAGTATCTCAGGATACTCATTCTCAGCATACTTTATCCATGCAGGACAGCATGATGTGAACAGCGGGAGCTTTCCGCCGTTTGCAAGCCTGTCTGCAAACTCTTTTGACTCCTCCATAACAGTGAGGTCTGCGGCTGTTGAGGTGTCAAAAATGTAGTTGAAGCCTATTCTTCTAAGTGCTGCAACTATCTTGCCCATAACGTTCTCACCGTTGTAGCCGAACTCTTTTGCCACTGCAACTCTTACAGCCGGAGCTACCTGAGCCACTGCAATAGTGTCCTCCTGATTAAGCTCTTTCCAAAGCCTGTGGCTGTCGTTCTTTATGATTATAGCGCCTGTTGGACAGACTGCCGCACACTGACCGCAGCCAACGCAGTTTGAATCGCCTATAGGCTTGTCAAATGAGCAGGCTACCTTCATTTTTGAACCTCTGAATGCAAAATCTATTGCACCAACGTTCTGTACCTCGTTGCACACTCTTACGCAGTCACCGCAGAGGATACACTTGTTGGCGTCCCTAGTGATAGATACAGAAGAATCATCGATACAAGGCTTGGACTTTGGATTGTCAAAACGTACCCTGTGGATATCAAATCTTGCGGCAAGCTCCTGCAATTTGCACTTGCCGTTTTTATCGCAGGTCGTACATTCGCCGCAGTGATTTGAAAGAAGAAGTTCCAATATCATCTTGCGGTATTTTCTCAGCCTTGGTGTGTTTGTGTATATCTCCATACCGTTTCTCGGAGGAGTTGAGCAAGCGGCTTCCATGCCACCCCACTTGTTTTCCACCATGCACATTCTGCAAGCACCGTATACTGAAAGCTCAGAATAGTAACAGAATGTAGGAAGCTCGATGCCTGCCTTTCTGATAAGCTCAAGCAGATTTTTTTCACCGTTTATAGCAACGGGGATATTGTCGATTATCATAAACTCTTTATTCATAGCTAAAATTAAACCTCCTTGACAGCTTTGAAATGGCAGTTGGAAATACAAGCTCCGCACTTTATACACTTAGAGGTGTCGATCTTGAACGGCTTTTTGATCTCACCGCTGATCGCACCCACAGGACAGACTCTTGAACACTTTGAACAGCCCTTGCATATCTCAGGGTCGATCTGATATGTCACAAGCTTCTTGCAGTTGCCTGATGGACACTTCTTATCTCTTATGTGAGCTTCATATTCCTCACGGAAGTTCTTTATTGTAGATACAACAGGGAATGCAGCCGTCTTTCCAAGACCGCAGAGAGCAGTTGAGGAGATAGTGTCGGCAAGCTCAAGAAGCAGTTCGATATCCCCCTCCTGACCGTTACCATTTACGATACGCTCAAGTATCTCAAGCATTCTCTTTGTACCTTCACGGCACGGAACGCACTTTCCGCAGGACTCGTTCTGGGTGAAATTCATGAAAAATCTTGCAACTTCTACCATACAGGACTTATCGTCCATAACAACAAGTCCGCCTGAGCCGATCATAGCACCGACTTTTTTCAGCGAGTCAAAGTCAAGCTGGATATCGAGGTTAGGCGTAACAAGACAGCCGCCTGACGGACCGCCTATCTGAACAGCCTTGAACTTTCCGTCACCTCTCATGCCGCCGCCGATGTCGAATATTACCTTTCTGAGAGAAGTTCCCATTGGCACTTCAATAAGACCGGTGTTCGAGATGTTGCCAGTAAGAGCGAAAGCCTTTGTTCCAGGGGAGTTCTCAGGGCCTATGCTCCTGAACCATTTTGCACCGTTATTTATGATAACAGGCACGTTAGCCAGAGTTTCAACGTTGTTGAGAACTGTAGGCTCGTTGAAAAGACCATGTTCAACAGTTCTTGGCGGCTTAACTCTAGGCATACCACGCTTGCCTTCGATAGAAGCCGTCAGGGCGGAGCCTTCACCGCAAACAAATGCGCCTGCACCACGGTTTATATGTATTCTGAATGAGTAATCTGTGCCGAGTATATTGTCACCAAGCAGACCAAACTGCTCAGCCTGTGCGATCGCACCTTTAAGACGTGATACTGCCAGCGGATATTCCGCACGAACGTAGATATATCCCTCTTTTGCGCCTGTTGCGATACCGGCTATCATCATGCCTTCAAGAAGCCTGTGTGGGTCGCCCTCCATGATAGAACGATCCATAAATGCGCCAGGGTCGCCCTCGTCACCATTGCAGACTATGTATTTTGTAGGGCTTTTCTGCTTTGCAACGCTTGTCCACTTTCTGCCAAGAGGGAATCCTCCGCCTCCACGTCCACGAAGATTAGATTCTGTCATTTCGTTGAGGATATCCTCAGGTGACATATTGAGAAGTGCCTTTTCAAAGGCTCTGTAGCCGCCTATAGCAAGATATTCCTTTATGGAAGTAGCGTCAATGTGACCGCAGTGTTCAAGGACGATACGCTGCTGCATCTTATAGAATGGTATTTCTGACTGCTGGCGATATATTTCGCCGTTTTTCTTGTAGCACAGTCTTTCAACGCACTCGCCATTGCAGATAGTCTTGTCAACTATCTCGTCAACATCGTCAAGCTTCACCTTGGTGTAAAGCCAGCCCTCCGGCTCTATTCTAACAAGTGGACCCATTTCGCAGAAGCCGTGACAGCCGCTTCTTTTTACGCCGATAGCGCCATCGTGGACATCATCATCGTGTGGCTCGTCAGCAAGTGCCACCACGCACTCCAATCCCTTTGCGGAGATAGTTTCGATAAGCTTCTGGTATATGTTCAGCGAACCGCCTGCAACACAGCCTGTACCTGCGCAAACAAGCACTTTTCTAGCCTGCTTGTCAACAAGCTTACCATACTGTTCACGGGCGTTGTCAAGATCGTATTTCGTTTTCAGCAGCATATTATTCAGCCTCCTTTTCTCTCAGTTCCTTAAGCAGAGCCGCAGCCTTGTCAGGATTCATCTCAGGGTGAACAACATCATTCACAGTGAGAACAGGGGCAAGTCCACAAGCACCAAGACATGAAACAGTTTCCACTGTGAACATCAGGTCGTCAGTGGTGGTTTTCTTCTCGCTAAGACCAAGCTCTCCTCTGAGATATTCGAGAATAGGTATAGATTTTCTTACATGACAGGCAGTGCCGTCACAACATTTGATAACGTATTTGCCCTTTGGCTCGAGAGAAAAATTCTCATAAAAGGTCGCAACGCTGTATATTCTTGCTTCGCCTGTGCCAAGCTTTTTTGCAAGATATGGGAATATTTCCTTTGGAAGATAGTGATATATCTCCTGAATATCCTGCAATATGGCTATGACCGCTGTTTTTTCATGATTTTCAAGAATTTTGTCGATCGGTGAATAATCAAATTCTTTTGTCATAAAATTTCCTCCATATAATTAAAGTTAAATTTGATTACAAAGTCAATAATCAAGACATACTGTCAACTATAATTATATACTATATGACACAAAATGAATAATGTTTTTATTTACATGGGATATATATAATTAGAATAAGTATTGACTAACTTGTAGAAATACACATAAACGAAAACGTTTATATAGTTATAATGCATAAAAAATCGAGCCATTTCTCAATGACTCGACCTGCTGATATTATTTGATAAACTGAATTAATTATAAAAAATCATAGTCGTTTGTTTCATTAGATATACCTAACATTTCGTATACTATGTTAAGCCTTGCGAATACTTATCTCTCCTGAGGAAATATATTCTTCTCTGCCGTCCTCATATCTGACGTGCAGGCGGCAGTCCTCATCAGCCCCAAGCATTGTGGCAGGAGTTTTTTCGCTTCCTCTTATGACGTTTATCTTCTCGCCTACCCACAGCAAGCGTTTTCTGTATTCTGGGTAAAAGCTGTTTTCTTCAAAGCTGTCATAAAGACGCATGAAATTGTTTATTATTTCTGCGGCTATCCTGTTTCGCATATCGCTTTTTCTTTCGTGGAATATCGGTCCTGCGATATCTTTTATTTCCTCAGGAAAACCGCCTTCCGGCTCGTAGGTGTTCACACCGATACCAAGCACAGCGTAGTCAAGTCCGCCGCTTTCCATGCTGAAAGAAGCCTCCGTGAGTATTCCGCATATCTTCCTGCCGTTTATGTAAATGTCGTTCACCCATTTTATGTCAGGCTTCTGATCACTGACCTTTTCCACTGCAAGGGCAACAGACACCGCAGCGGCGGTGGTTATCTTAACAGCGTCAGCCGCAGCCATGTCAGGGCGGAGAAGAATGCTCATGTAAAGTCCCGAATCAGAGGGCGAGAAGAAAGAACGTCCAAGCCTTCCACGCCCCTGTGTCTGCATACCTGCAATGACTATCCTGCCCTCGGGCACACCCTGATTTGCATAGTCTTTGAGTACCAGATTAGTGGAGCTTACTTCCTTGTATACCTCTATTTCAAGCCCCTGACGGTCAGGGTCAAGATATTTTTTTATGCCTGCAAGGGAAAGTATATCGGTGTTTTCATCAAGGGAATAGCCCTTGTTCGTCACCGCAGAGATAGGGTAGCCGTTTTCCTGCAAAGCTTTCACGGCTTTCCAAACAGCCCCACGGGTACAGCCCAGCGTGTCAGCAAGCTGTTCGCCTGAAAGATATTTGCCCTTGTTATCGTCGAGAAGTTCCAGCACTTTGTCTTTTATTGCCATAAAAATGCCTCCTTAATGAGATAATTATAGCACAAAAGGTCAAAGTGTTCAACCCTTACCCTAAAAATCCCTAGCTTACTCCACATTAAGAAACCATTAAGAAAAAATTGTGCAAAATGACGGATAATAATATTTGCATTTTGCACAGCTATGTTGTATAATATAATAGTATATGTATGAATTGAAACAGAAAAGGACGATGACAATGTTTTATAACCTTTTGGCTAAGACTAATAATACTACATTGGTGCTGCTTGTGCCAATGCTGTGCAGTTTTCTTATTGCTTTTTTCAGCCTGAAATTCTTCAAACGCATTTTGCCTAAAGATCAGGGCAGAGCGTTCGCTGTGAACGGCGCACTTTCTGAGGGCAAGCCCCGTGGCGCAGGAATTATCTTCGTGACTTCCTTTACCCTTTGCACAGCACTTTTCTATCCTCTCGATATCGAGAACATAATCTATCTCGTGCTTGTGTATGCCGCCATGCTCAGCGGATATTTTGACGATGCTGCTGAAACTCCTTGGGGCAACCTGAAAAAGGGCCTTATCGACCTTGTTATATCTCTTGGCATTGCGTTTACATACTATTGTTATAACGGCTCGCAGGTGAAGCTTTATATCACAGATTCCACTTTCACTATCCCTGCACCGCTGTTCATCATCCTTGCAGGCGTCCTCGTTTGGACGGCTATAAACGTTACAAACTGTACAGACGGCGTTGACGGGCTATGCGGTTCATTGGTCATGACAGTTCTTCTGCCACTTGCATTTATGGTGACAAAGAGTGGTGCGGCTGATATGCTCCTTCCTATGATAATGTTCGTGACGCTTGCGGCTTATCTGTGGTTCAACTGCTCGCCTAGCCAGATGCTCATGGGTGACGCAGGCTCGAGAGCGCTGGGCGTTTTCCTTGCGGTGATGTTTTTGAAAACTGCCGCACCGTTCGCATTTATCCCTATGGCTATAGTTATCATACTTGACGGCGGACTTGGACTTCTCAAGCTTTCTTTCAGACGTTTCCTGAAAATAAAGAATTTTATGGAGGGCATAAGAACTCCTCTTCACGACCATGCAAGAAAGAACAAGGGCTGGTCTGATACTCAGGTAGTAATAAGATTTACAATTTTGCAGATAATAGTAAATCTGTGCTTTATGGCATTCGTGCTGTAAAAAATATGTGTGGGACAAAAAGCGGTCTGACCTTTTAATGGACAGGCTGAAAATTCGGAGATGATGAAAATAAAAAAGAACCTGAAATATGTTCTTAATATATTCTTTATTGTGGTCATAGGCTGGCTGACAGTCAGACTGCTTTTCAGAGGAGAAGAATTTTCCGACATAGTGGCGGATCTTCACCTTGCAAAGAAAAGCTGGCTTGCAGTGGGTGCTGTGTGTGTGTTCTGCTATGTGGCAGGGGAGTCGGTCATAATAAAGTATATGCTGAGGCTTTTTGAAGTAAAAACTCCTTTCAGGCGTTGTTTGAAATATTCGTTTATAGGCTTTTTCTTTAGCTGTATAACGCCGTCTGCTTCCGGCGGACAGCCTGCGCAGATGTATTACATGAAGAAAGACGGCATAAAGATAGGCTTTTCCACCTTGATAATGCTTATCATCACCATAGCTTTCAAGGCTGTGCAGGTGCTTCTTGCAGTGGCGTTCCTGCTTTTCAACTTTGGCTTTATAAAGATTCATGTGGGACGGCTTTGGTGGCTTCTGCTTATCGGCTTTATACTGAATATCGCCTATATCGCAGGGCTTGTGTTTATTTTCTATAAGCCTTTGTGGGCGAGAAAAATGGGCATCAAGCTTATAAATCTTCTGACACGCATAAGGATACTCAAAGAAAAGAACAACGAAAAATACATAAACAAAATAAAGCGTATCTGCGACAATTACATGATCGGTTTGGAATATATAAAGAGCAATGTGCATACTGTGATAAATATTTTTCTTATCACACTGGTGCAGAGATTGTTCCTGCTGGCTGTCACATGGATAGTGTATAAGTCCTACGGCCTTAGCGGAACAGGTTTTTGGAATATTATCGCACTTCAGACTATGATAGGCGTTGCAGTTGAAATGCTGCCATTGCCTGGTGCGGCAGGCGTAACAGAGGGTTGCTTCACATATATGTTCATGAGCATTTTCACCGCAGAGCTTGTAAAGCCTGCAATGCTACTGAGCCGTGGACTCAGCTTCTATTTACTGCTGATAATGAGCGCATTGGTAACATTCGTGGCTCACTTTATCGTTATGAGGAATGATAAGAAGAATGGTCTTGAGGGGTCGCAGGAAATTAAAAAAGAAGTCGAAAAAGAATGAGAGGAAAAGAAAAAATGATCGGTTTTTATAATTATTCGGTAATACTCACATACATAGGACTTGTTTCGTCAGTGTTCGGGATCACTCAGGTCTTTGAAAATCATATGTCCATAGCTTTTCTCTGCCTGCTTCTTTCGGGTATCTGCGACCTTTTTGACGGCAAGATAGCAAGAAGCATGAAAAACAGAACAGAGCATGAAAAGGTGTTCGGCATACAGATCGACTCACTGTGCGACCTTGTTTGCTTCGGCGTTTTCCCTGCTGTCATAGGCTATCACTACAATTCAGTTTATCCGCTTCGTCTTATCGCAAGCATTATGATAGTTCTTGGCGCTGTTATCAGACTTGGCTACTTCAACGTTATGGAGGAAGAGCGTCAGAGAAACACAACAGAGAACAGAAAAGAATATAAGGGTCTGCCTGTTACAACAGTTGCTATGATACTTCCTCTGCTGTTCATGGGTCAGCACAATATACCGAGAAATATTTTTCCATTTGTTTTCCATAGCTTTATGATACTTATTTCAATACTCTTTGTATTGAAAATAAATGTCAAGAAGCTTTCCATGAAGGGCGTGCTGATACTCTTTACTATAGGTGCGATAATCCTTCTCGGCTATCTTAAAATGCAGCATATAATCTAAGATAAAAGTTACCTGAATGGGAAATGTTTTTGTCGGACAGGTGTGTGAAAAACAGGACGTCGGGGGTGTCGTCCCCTACAATAATGTAAATAAAAGGAGAGAAACAGATGAAATATCGTGACAGACAGGGCAGAGAATACGAACAGACCACATCTCAGGATAGCTTTCTTGCGGCTGCCTACAGCTCGGCAATGGGCAGGGCGCTTATGAAATTTCTTGGCTGTCCGATATTTTCAAAGTGTGCAAGAGTGATACTTGACAGCAAGTTCTCAGTGCCTTTTATTTTCGGCTTCGCAGAAAAAAACGGCATAGATATGTTTGACTATGAGGAAAGAATGTATCGCTCATTCAATGATTTTTTCACAAGAAAAATAAAGCCCGGCAGACGTTTTATCACTAAGGATAAGAATCTGCTGGTGTCACCTTCAGACGGCAAGGTCACAGCTTATAAGATAACACAGTCTGATACCTTTATTATAAAGAATGCAGTGTATAATACCGCCTCGCTTCTCAGGGACAGCAAGCTTGCAAAGCGTTATGAGGGTGGCTATGCAGTTATCATCAGACTTTCAGTGGACGATTATCACCGCTATTGCTATTGTGCAGACGGTGTAAAGAGCCACAACAGAAAGATAAATGGTATTCTTCACACTGTGAACCCTGTGGTGAACAATTATCTGCCTGTTTTCAAGGAAAATTCCAGAGAATATTGCATGATAAGAACGGAGCAGTTCGGAGATATTATTCAAATGGAAGTCGGTGCTCTTATGGTGGGCAAGATATCAAATCTGCACACTGAGGGGGGCGTAAAGGTCACAAAGGGCGAAGAAAAGGGCTATTTCGAGTTCGGCGGCTCAACTATCCTGCTGCTTCTTGAAAAGGACAAGGTAAAGCTTTGCGATGACCTGCTTAAAAATACGAGGGAGGGCTTTGAAACTAAGCTTCTTCAAGGCTCGGTGCTTGGCGAAAGTCTGAAGTAAAAATATCTAAGACGTAAAAAAATATAGGCAAGGGGCATGATTGATGTACAGATTGAATTATGAACAGTTCGACAGAGATAATCAATATATAGGAAACGATCTGGGTGCGGTCATGAAAGAGGGCAAAACTGTGTTCAAAACATGGTCGCCGCTTGCAACGGGAGTTTATCTTAATCTGTATCTTGACGGTGAGGGCAAAAGCCGTCTTGAAAGCCTGCCTATGGAAAGGCTTGACCACGGTGTTTGGTATGTGGAGATACTCCGTGACCTTGACGGTGTTTTTTATACCTATACATTTGAGTTTGACCACAAAACAAGGCATGAAACTATAGATATCTATGCAAAAGCCTGCGGAGTCAACGGAAACGTTGGTGCGGTGGTGGATTTCAAGACCACCGACCCTGAAGGCTGGGACAAGGTCAAGAAGCCTAAGTGCAGAAATGCCTGCGACGCAGTGGTGTATGAGTGCCACGTCAGGGATTTTTCTGCGGACAGTTCATCAGGCGTTGCTCCTGAGCATAGAGGAAAGTATGTGGCTTTTGCCGATAAGGGTACGAAATATCAGGGCGTGAAAACCTGTATCGAGCATCTCAAAGAGCTTGGCATAACCCATGTTCACCTGCTTCCTGTGGAAGATTATGCCACTGTAGACGAGAGCAAGCCTTGGCTTAATCAATATAACTGGGGTTATGACCCTAAGAACTTCAACTGCCTTGAGGGGTCATATTCCACAGACCCTTATGACCCTAAGTGCAGGATAAGAGAGTTCAAACAGCTTGTTATGGCACTTCACGAGAACGGCATTGGCGTTGTTATGGATGTGGTATACAATCACACTTACTATACCGAGGAGTCAGCTTTTGAGCGTTCTTTTCCATATTATTATCATAGAATAAGAAATGACGGCTCATTTTCAAACGGCTCGGGCTGTGGAAACGAAACGGCTTCAAACCACATGATGATGAGAAAATTCATGATAGATTCTCTCAGATTTTGGGCAACGGAATATAAGATAGACGGCTTCCGCTTTGACCTTATGGCACTTCACGATATTGAAACTGTGAACATCATAAGGGACGAGCTTAACAAGATAGACCCTCAGATACTAATGTATGGTGAGGGCTGGACGGGAGGAGAGTCACCGCTCCCTGCTGACAGGCTTGCATATAAATGGAATTCATATCAGTTTGGAAGAGTTGGACTTTTCAACGATAACATCAGAGATTCCATTAAGGGCGGTACTTTCAATCCATATGACAAGGGCTTTGTCAGCGGAAACAGAAATGCGGCTTCTACCCTAAGGCGTGGTATAGCCGGTTCTGTGCCGCACTATCAGATAAATGATGCAAAAGAAGCTTGCTGGGCATTTGAACCTACTCAGGCGGTGAATTACTGTGAGGCTCATGACAACAATACTTTGTGGGACAAGCTTTGTATATCGGCAAAGAATGACAGTGAGGGCGTAAGGATAAAAATGGATAAGCTTGCGGCGGCGATAGTGATACTTTCACAGGGCATGCCGTTCATACAGCTTGGTCAGGATTTTCTTAGGTCAAAGCCGAGGATACTCAAAGAGGGCGAAGAGCCAAACGATGTGAATATCTATTCCCATGACAGCTACAATGCGCCTGACTACACTAACTCCATAAAGTGGAACAGAAAGCTTGAATATAAAGAGGTCTTTGAGTATTACAAGGCTCTTATAAGGCTGAGAAAGGGAAGTCCGCTTTTCCGAATGTATACTAAAGAGGACGTGAACGCACATCTTCATTTTATGCACAATGACGATTGGAACTGCGTAAGCTGGAAGCTTGAAAAAGACGGAGAGTGCTATGTTATCGCACTTAATCCTTACTACGAGAACAGGGGCTTCGGTCTGCCTGAGGGAAGCTTTTATCTTAGGCTTGATGAAAGTGGCAAGATGAACAAACAGCCCGTTTCAGGCAGTTTCGTCTGTCCACCGCTGTCGGCTGTGGTTTATAAAAGGATAAAGAATATCTAGCAGTCCCGTTAATAAAATGACGAATAAATATTAATAATAAATTAATGTATATATCTTGCAGATAGAGTATAATTAAATTATTGGATCGAGAAATATTAAGGCAAAAGACACAAAAAAATTAAACAACGGAGGAAATCATAGTATGAAGAAGTTTTTGGCAGGCTTCTGTGCTGCGGCAATTGCAGCAGGCTGCATGGGAATGACAGTCATGGCAGACACGGAAGCAACGGACAAGCTCACCTCTTATGAGGCAACAAGCGACAATGTTAAGCTTATCGGTCGTACTTACAGAAAGGGCGACACAACGATACTTGGCTATTCTGCAAGCGGTATCGAGTTCAAATGCACAGGCACAAAGGCTGTTTTCAATGTAAACGGCAGCGTAGGTGAGGCAAGAATTGGCGTATTTGTAAACGGCAAGCTTGTTAAGCAGGGATACATAAAAAATAAGAAGACAAACGCAGTTGAGGTAGAGCTTCCTGAGGGCGAAAGCACTGTCAAGCTCATAAAGCTTTCAGAAGCTGCACAGAGCGTTATCGCAATTGACAGCTTTGAGGTAGACGGCAAGCCACAGCCAACAGAGGCAGCAAAGCATTCTATCGAGTTTATTGGTGACTCTATCACTTGTGGATACGGCGTTGACGATCCACTTGGAAAGTCATTTTCTATCTACAACGAGAACGCCGCAAAGACATATGCTTACAAGGCAGCACAGAATTTTGGCGCTGACTACAGCTTTGTATCAGTAAGCGGAGCAGGTGTGATCTCTGGTTATTCAGGCAACGGCAAGATAAATGACGCACTGCTTGTGCCAAATTTCTATGATAAGTTCTGCTTTACATGGAGCTGGTTCGACGGTGAACAGACAGCTAATTATGATTGGGATTTCTCACAGTATCAGCCTGAGCTTATCGTTGTAAATCTTGGTACAAACGATAACTCATACACAAAGGGTGACGCTGATAAGTGTGCTGAGTTTGAAAAGGGCTATGTAAATTTCCTCAAGGAGATAAGAGCTAAGAATCCAAATTCTGAGATACTTTGTACACTCGGTATTATGGGACAGGAGCTTTATCCTTCTATTACAGATGCAGTTGACACTTATAAGACTGAAACAGGCGACAGCAAGGTATCAGTTTTCCAGTTCAGCGTTCAGGACAGCGAAAACAATGGTTATGCAGTTGACTATCACCCATCAGCTGTTTCACAGAAGACAGCAGCTGATGAGCTTACAAATGCTATTGAAGGCATTTACGGCTGGGAGAGAGTTGAGTTGGTTAACGACGGCGTTGACGAAATGACAAAGGACGACGACGTTGAGTTCAATAACGTTGTTGAGGAGTCGTCAAGTGAGGAGAGCAGCGAGAGCAAAGCAGAGGAGTCATCTTCCGAGGCTTCTTCTGAAGCAACAAATGACAGCAGCGCAGCGGCTTCATCATCAAAGACAACGACAAATCCTAACAGCACCACAAACCCTAATACAGATGCGGCAATGGGCATAAGTATAGGTCTGGCAGCACTTGCAGGTGCAGCTATGGTGGTTTCTAAGAGGAAGTAATAAAGTAGATATTTACACCGCACAGAGGTAAGACTTTGTGCGGTGTTTTTTTATATGGTCGGTCGTAACATTTCAGGGTGGCTTTGCCGACAAAATATACGCTTTAACGCAAAAAAACTCCCCCATGCAGAAAACCTCTGCACGGGGGAGTTTTCATAAACGATAAAAATTACTTCTTAGTAGTAACACTCTTTGAAGCCGACCAAGCACCATAATACTTAGTACCCTTTACAGTTGTGTACGAACGAACACGAACGTAATATTTCTTGTTGCCTGAAAGCTTTGAAATAGTGGTCTTGTCGGTCTTGTTGTTTGTTATTGTAACTTTCTTTGCACTTGTGAACTTTGAGTTGGTAGCGTACTGAATCTCGTATCCGGTAGCAGAGCCTTTCTGCGCCCAATCCACAAAGAATGCCTTGCTCTTAGCAGTGAGCTTCTGTATCTCCTGCTTTGCAGGATTTATCTTGAAGGTCTTTGTAATAGTGCCTGTGTAAGAGCCTTTTCCTGCGATTTTTACAGTGGCAGTACCTATATTCTTGTTGCTTGAGTAGGAAACCGTGTAGTCAGTGCCTTTTTTCAGCGTTTTGCCATTGTATTTAACAGTAATGCTCTGAGTGATATTCTTGCCCGTATATGACTTGTTTGAAATGCCTGAAATGGTGGCTTTCTTGAAGTTATTTTTGATACTGTAGGTCTTAGAAACTGAACCTGTGTAATTGCCCTTGCCTGTGATAGTGACCTTTGCTGTGCCTACCTTGGTGTTGTTGCTGTAGGAAACAGTGTAATCAGTATCCTTTTTCAAAGTCTTTCCACCGACTTTTACAGTAACGGACGGAGTTTTTGCCTTGTCGTCATATGCGTAGGTCGAAGTGGAAAGCGTCACGCTTGCCTTTGAAATGCTAATTCTTGAAAGTGCAGGAATCTCAGCCGTTTCAAGAACTTTCTTGCAGACTGTACATTCCTTGTGTTTTGAGCCTTTAACTCCGATAGAAGCCGCCTTGTCGACTATCCAACCGCTTGATTTGTGACCTGTGGCGGGGATAGTTTCTGTGTAGGAGTCACCGCATGAGCAGGTGTATTTTACTGTGCCTGCGGTGGTGCAGGTGGCATTGCTGAGAACAGTTTTTGTATAGCTGTGTTCATGATAATCGTCAAGCGCAAATGGTGAGAGTTTGTAAAGGGTCGGCGCTGAATTATTTGTGACATACCATTTTACCATGCCGTCACTGCATACAACAGGTTGACAATCTGAAAGTACGAAGGAGTGAGAAATGGCTTTGGTAACAGTTTTGCCGTTTGAGTCAACTGTCATTGTCTTTGTGACGGTCTTGCCTGTGGAACTGTTGTATTCTTCCCACATAACAAGGAACAGATTGTCATTTATCTTTATAAGCTGAGGGGTGCGGCAGGTCACTTTACTTGATGTGCCGTAGTTTGTGAGGGCAATGTTCTGTGTGCCGTTGAAAAGCTCGTCTGTGACGCTTATGTAAACATTTCTTGTCTTACAACTGCTTGAAACGTCTTTTGCATAGGCTATCAGACAGTTTCCGCTGCCAAGCTCAAAACCGCCTATTGAAGCGCCCGTGTAATTGCTTTTGTTCATATCGAACTTAACAGGGATAGAAACGCTCACGGCTGTTGATTTTCCGTCAGCCTTATATTTTGTGAGAGTAATGCCGTTTACAGAGAGGTAAGAGCCGTTCATTGTGTAGTTGCTTGATTCTGAGTGGTCAACTCTGTAGATGTATTTTCCGCTTTCGTCAGCTTTGATGAATTGGTTGAATGAGTGGCTAACATAGCCGTCTGTAAGATTTGAAACGTCATACATTGAGTCGGTCAGTGACATGGAGGATTCGTCAATGGTGAAAAGCATATTTGCCTGATGATTTATGCCGTCGCTGTCAGCATACATCTCATGGCAGGTGTAAACATAAAGCTTTCCGCCCGCTTCTTCCATTCTCAGTGAGCCTGCCGAGAACGGCTTTGTTGTATTGACACCTGAGATACTGCATGAATTTACCTTGCTCCAGCTCTTGGTGTATTTGACTACTCTTACAACTTCCTTGTTGTCGCTTTCGGAAGTGTTGTTCTGACCGAATACGAGATAGTTATAGTCTTTTCCTGAATAGAATCCACCAAATAGGTTAAGCTCTTTTGAAATAGTGCGTTGTGAGATAAGCTTTTTGCCGTCTGCGGAATAGTTTTCTACCACAATGCCGCTTGATGTGTTTTCAAGCCTTGTGAGCGTTCCGTCGCTGTTTTGTACAAGATAAGAGTTTGTGACAGATGACCATGTGTTGTAATGGTTATCTGAAGCATTGTCTGTTGCACGTCCGCTGAGTATAGTGGCAGAGCCTTTTGTGTCGTTATCCATAGGCGTAACTGTCACTGTACAGCTTGCTTTCACACTGTTGTCGGTGGTAGCCGTTATTGTGCATACGCCTGCCTTGTTTCCGTACACCTTGCCGTCTTTTGTAACCGAAGCCACAGAATTATCACTGCTTGACCATGTGAAGCCGTAGTCTATATCGGAATTACTTCTTGCAGAAAGTTTAAGGCTGTCGCCCGTTTTGAGCGTGGCAGAAGAATTTGAAATCGTAACACTGCTAGGCATTTTCCAAGCAATATTCTCTGAGTAGAAATTGCCGTCAGTATCACGCTCTATGGCTGTCACAGTGCCGTTCGTATAATACAAAGCGAAAACAGGATAAGCTGTTTTATATGAAGCCACCTGCTTGAAATCATTGTTGAACTCCATAAGAGTGTTGTTGTTTACATACATGATAGTGCTGTCATTTTCGCTGTTGTATACAGTTCTTGTTCCAACGCTGTTGTAGAGATCATTTTTGTTTTCATGTTCCGCTCTTGAAACGCTTCCAAAGAGAGATAATGTATCATCTGTTGATGTATGAAATTTGGCAGAGTCCACGATGTTTACAGTGCCGCTTGCAGAAGAAGTCCACGCAAGCTTGCCGTTGCCAAGCATTTGTGCGTTGTCATAATGATAATCGTAATATTTCTGATAGAAATAGTCGATAGATTTATCAGACACGGTTATTTTGTTATTTGAAATGTTTCCAAAGCCAAGGGCGTTCATTTTGTGAGTATAGCCCCAATAAACGTAATCAGCGTTTCTTTCAAAATAGAAGTTTCCGTTTGTGCTGTCAAAGCCTGAGAACTTTGTTATGGCAACATCGGTGCTGCAGGAAGACAGCTTATTTCCGTTTGAGTCCAGGACAAATAGATTATCGCCTTTTTCAGCACCACTGCTGTCTGTTACATAGTAATATATCCTGCCGTTATCGTCAACGCCAAAACAGTTTGGGTAATTTAAAATACCATTGGGCGTATACTTGCTCACATTAACGCTTTTGGTCACCTTTTCCGTATCGGTGTCAAAGGTCTTTATGTAATAAGAATATGACGAGCCCTTCACGCTGGAATTGTATGTGCTGGTATCTCTTTCGATATAATAGATCTTGGAGTTATTTGCATATACATTTATAATGTCACCAAGCGTTGCTACAGTTCTCACGGAGTTGTTGGAAAAGCTATAGAATTTAATTAGCTTCTTGTAGTTTTCCACAGTATAATAGTATAGTCCGTTTTTAGTGGCAGAAACCACGTTTACGAAAACCTGATCGGAGCTGTTAAAAGTCAGAAAATCTGACGGCATTTTTACGGCGCCGTTTGCAGAATAAGCCTGAGCTGATATAGCGGTGTTCCCCAATATGCCGTTAATGCTTTCTGGAAGCGGAAGCAGTGCGGCAGAAGCTGTTATAACAAAAGCTGTAAGTCCTGCGGCGATTTTTTTAGTCAACATATTTATCCCTCTTTACTATGATCTTTACCCCGACCCTATGTGTATATTATACTACTTTTTTTGCCTGATTTCAAGTAAAAAGCTCCGCCACAGCGAATGCCACGGCGGAGTTTTTAGGACTTTTGGGAGAAATTACTTGTTGCCTGTTGTCTTGTAAGCGTCGATCATCTTCTTGACCATCTGACCGCCTACAGAGCCGACCTCACGAGCTGTAAGATCGCCGTTGTAGCCCTGCTTGAGGTTTACGCCAACTTCGTTAGCTGCTTCCATCTTGAACTTGTTGAGTGTTTCTCTGCCTTCCTGAGTTGTGATACCTTTCATTTTCGTATCTCCTTTTCATTTGTTTTTCGGGTTTGCAATAATATTATATGTCTGCATGATTTGATTATAAGAGGTAATTTATAGAACGAAATGGGGCGGTTTTTGGAATGAAAAAAATTAAAAGCTAAAATTAGTATGATTTTAAACGGAGCAAAATTCAAAAAAAATCATTTACATATAAATTATACTTTTTTTGGAAATTGTGCGATTTTGTATAGTCACTGTTTTCAATTGTCAAAATACCACTGGACACAGTGATTACATGCCCTGCACTGCTGCTGCCGTATTTCAGCACATAACCGTTGAGATCAAGGGTGACGGTGTGGTTGACCACTAATGTGGTGTAAATGGTAATGTCTGACGTCAGTTTGACTGTTCCGTATGAAGCTTCTCTGATTGCTGAAACCAGTTCCGCCGCTGTGGAAACTTCCACCGTCCCACTCGCTACCATATTATCCTCGGCAAATACACTTGTCGACACAAGGCAAAGAACCATACAAAGGGTGAGCAGGATGCTGAGTATTCGTTTTTTCATTTCTTGCTACCTCCGTTTTGTATATGTCGGCTCAATCAAGAGCAATGATTGTAATATTATAGACAGCACCGTTCAGCTGTGTGCCGGGGGTCAACTGGATAAATTCATATTGCAGCACAATATCACTGCCGGCATTGTAGATGCGGTTGAATGCAAACGGCATCCACACTCGTGAATTATCTGCATCGTTCATATACCTTTCGATCAATGTATCATTAAGAATGCCTTGTCTGCCTTTCAATACTACCGAGTACCATCCACCCATGTCGTGAGAAATGCAGACCGAACCGCTGAATGAAATACTGTATGTATGTCCGGCTTTCAGCGTTACGGTTCTATTGGCTCGATCCCATACAAAAAGTCCTCCGGAATTGCAATCTTCAAACAACTGAAGCGGCTGATTGAATGAAGCGCCGGTGCCGCCGTTTGAGGCATGAAAATACCCCGGGCAGCTGCCGTTCTGACCGGCATCGCCCTTGTCGCCTTTATCTCCTTTTTCGCCTTTATCTCCCTTGTCGCCTTTGTCTCCCTTGTCTCCCTTTTCGCCGTCTGTGCCGTCAACACCGTCTGTGCCGTCAATGCCTGCGGCTTTTACGCTGGTGTCGGTTTCTCCAATCCACCAGTTGCCGTTCTCGCCGATAAACGGGGTGTTTCCGTCCACACCGTCAGAGCCGTTTTGTCCGTTTGTTCCGTCTTTTCCATCGGCTCCGTCCTTTCCGTTTATACCATCCTTGCCGTCAAGACCTTTCAAAACCGAAAGATCGTACAGGTTCAGCCATATTTTATCGCCGACATAGCGCCACTGCAGGGTGTTTTCGTTTACACGGAACTCCGGTGTCTTTCCGTTTGCTCCGTCTGCACCTTTCTGCCCGGTGGGGCCTGTGATGTCGGCTATCGCCACAAGGTCCTGCCACTCATCGCCCTCGTAACGCCACTGTATGTGGGTTTCAGCTCGCTGCACTTCTATGCTTTTGGCGTTAATGCCGTCAGTGCCGTTGATACCGTCTTTGCCGTAGGCTCCGTCTTTACCGTTGGCACCGTCAATTCCATCCTTGCCGTTTTTTCCATCGGCTCCGTCTTTACCGTCAACTCCGTTAATGCCGTCTTTTCCGTTTGTACCGTTTATTCCGTTCTTACCGTCGGCACCATTAGAGCCGTCTTTACCGTCTGTGCCGTTCTTTCCGTTTTCTCCGGCAGCGCCCCGCAGCTCGGTAAGCGCCACAAGGTCGTGCCAGTCGGCTTCGTCGCTGTATTTCCACTGAATCGCCGTGCCGTTGTTTCGCACCTCCGGCAGTGCGTCGCCTGTTTTTGCCGCCTTGCTCCATCCTATTGCAAGCACGCTGCAAAGCACCAAAAGAGCGGTGCAAAGCGCCAAAACTGTACCTGTGAGTAGTTTTTTTCCTGTTTTCATCTTTTTTCCTCCGTTCGGAATTGTTTATCACGGCGGAGCTTTGCTCCGCTGCCCACGCCGTAAATGAGCGGCGGTCGATCGGCTTATGCTTGGTTTGCTTTGTACTTATCCACAAACAGGGCGACCCCCTGTTTTAAGACCTCCATCTGGGTTTTCAGATAATATTCATCCTCAAACATCGCATAATGTACGCAGGCGCGGACGAATATAAAGATCAGCTGTGTGATGACCGTATAGGGAATGCCGATCTTCGGCTCCAGCCGCTTGGCGTACTCGGTATAGCGTTCGTTCACGCCCTCAAAGAATTTCTTGCCGTGCTCGATATACTTCGGGTGCGTATATATCTGATACATCAGGCGATATTTTTTTCCGTGCTTTTTTGCTGTCCAATACGGGACCTCCTTCACAAAACGGACAACATCCTCGGGGTCGGTGGGTGCCATCTCCATAAAGTCGTCCTCAACCTTTTCCATACAGTATGCCGTTGACTCAATGATCAGTTCATCAAGGTTTTTAAAATACGAATACAAATTTGCTTTCGTGCATCCGCACGCATCGGCTAGTGCTTTAATTCCTGTGCCTGTGAGCCCGTTTTCCGCATAGCACTCGAAGCACTTTTCCATTAGTTCACGTTTCCGCTCATTGTGCTGTTGCTCAGTTGTTTTCATGTTGCTTCGCTCCTTTTATGCGTACCGACCGTTCGTTTATGATTAGTATAACACAGATTTGTAACAAAGTCAAGAATTGTTCAAAAATGAAGAAAATAAAGTTTCAACATGATCTCATAAAAAAAGTCCTTACAGCAGAAAAAAATAGCGGCTTACCTCAACGATCAAAACCGTACTAATAAATATGTCCATAAGACTTATGGAAAGATGGGATAGGCTTATTGACTTTCCATGTTCTCATATGATATAATAAATTCATATTAACACAACATTTCTGTTCAGGGGGTATATCAAATGAAAAAGCAAAATGCAGGGCTTATCGCTCTGAGTATCGTTTTTATTCTTATGGGTGGTTTCTCTACTATCTATAATCTCAGCAAGTATGTTTCAAACAGGGTTTTCATGTCAAGTGCTGAGAAAACCACAGGCTATGTGAAGTGGATAGACCATGAGTTGAAAACTTGGGGACATAACAAAAAGGCAAGCAACAAAGCTGAAACATATTACATAACTGTCGCTTTTGATGTTGGCGGCAAGGAGTACACAAGAGAGATCTTCACAGGCACATATTATGTGAGTCAGAACGAAAAAGTGAACGTGTATTACAACACTGATAAAAACGGTGAGCCTGATAAGGTCGTGACCGATATTGATAATGATAAAAGACCGTATCTTACTTGGCCGCTAATACTTTTGCTTGGCATTGTGCTACTTGTGCTTACTAAGAAAAATATTATCTCAGTGGGGAGGAGAAGATAAAAAAGTAATCATTAAAATAGTAACCAAAAGAAACTTTGTGCAACTAAATAACAGAAAAGCAGAAAGGAGATCTTTATGAAGGTGATCTATAAATGTGCCGCCATTTTGACGGCGGCGATATTGTCAGTGCAGTTTCCTTGCGCAGCTTTTGCGGATGCGGAGCATGGCGGAGATAATGACAGCCCGAAATTTAAGATGGGCAGGATAATTTTTACTGATAATGGTTATGGCTACGAAAAGGAAGGTCTGGAAAAATCGGAGATCGCTGATGAAGATCTGGTCGACACGGACGACGGGGTCTCAGCTTATGCACAAAAGGCAACGGCTTCGCTGCCTGCGAAATATGATCCCAGATCTAAGAATACGCTGACGACTATCAAAAACCAGTTCCAGACAGGCACTTGCTGGGCGTTTGCGGCACTTTCCTGCACAGAGAGCAATCTTATTCAAAAGGGGCTTGAAAATCAAAACGTGCAGTTTTCTGTGCCGAGCCTTGTCCTCTCTACATATGCTAACGGCGGATTTGACGAGTCAATATGGGATTGCGGCGGAACGTGGATGGATTCGTCCCTTGCAATGGCGGCTCATAGAGGACTTTGCTATGATGAATATGAGCCTTTCGTGTCCGACGGAACGGAAGCCACTATCGTATCTGAGGAGAAAAAGGGTGTTTGCGAATATCAGCTTAATTACGCTTCCACTATCACAGGCGGACGAAACGCCATTAAAAACAAGATAAAAGAGCTTGGCGGAGTATTGGTGAGCTATTATGCAGACGACCTGTATATGACCTTTGATAACAAAAGCTATTACGATCCGGAAACTACAAAATATAGTGGAATAAATCATGCCGTAAGCGTAGTGGGCTGGGACGATAATTATAGCAAGTCAAATTTCCTTGCAGGCTATCAGCCAAAGAAAAACGGGGCATGGCTTGTGAAAGGCTCTTGGGGAGTATCCAGTGGCACGGACGGTTATTACTGGATATCCTATGAAGAGGCAGAAATGACCGATTGGGTGGCGTTCGACCTCACTGAAAGCTGTGATAATAATTACCATTATCCTGCTAATAAGGATAATTCTATATTTTATGTTAGCAATGAAAACAAAATGAGCGGTGCTGATGTTTTTACAGCAAAAAAAGACGAGCTTCTTGACAAAGTGGGCTTTATGTACCTTGGCTACACTGGAAAGTCTGACTACACCGTGCAGGTCTACACTTCTGTTTCAGACAGCACTCCTGTGGGGATACTTGAATGTGAGGTCAGCGGAAAGGTGCAGAGCGACGGCTTTTATACCGTGGATATTCCTGATGTTGAGCTTGACGAGGGCGAAAGATATTCTGTCGTGATGACATTCAGCGGTGATGACGGCTCAGGCTATGTGACCGTTTATGGCTATTCAGACGGGGTCATGAAGCCTGGTCAGGCGTATATTTCCAATGACGGCGACAGTTGGACGGACGTTACCGACAAGGACGCTTATACTGGTCAGCCTATAATATTTGCTTATACCGATGATATAGATAAGTCTGATAAAAGCGAGCTTGAAACACTTGTGGCAAAGTATGAAAAGCAGAGCGGTTATGAGCGTGAGGTCAACAACGGCAAGAAAGTTATTGCAGACGAAAACGCTTCAAAGAACGATATCACCAATGCCAAGCTTCTTATAAAGGCAAAGGCGAAAGAGATAAAGGAACAAAGCCTTGTTATAAAGACAGCGACGGATTGGAAAAACTTCGCAAAGCGTGTATCAGGCGGTGAAAGCTTTGCAGGAAAGCGTGTTGTGCTTGAAAAAGACATCGACTTCGGTGGTGCAAAGATATCGGCAGTAGGAACGGCTTCAAAGCCTTTTTGCGGATATTTTGACGGAAACGGACACGTTCTGAAAAACGCTGTTATCCAAAACAATTCTTATGCAGGTCTGTTTGGCTATGCTGAGGACAGAGCGCAGATAAGAGATCTCAGTGCTGAGGAAATAACTGTCAGCGGTAAGTACGCAGGCGGGATCGTTGGTGAATTTGATGCGGTATCTATTCAACGCTGTACGTTCAGCGGAACTGTCAAGGGTACAAGCTCAGCAGGCGGAATCGTGGGCAAAGCAGGTGGTCTGACCCTGACAGAGTGTGCTTCAGACCTTGCAAAGTCAAGCAGTTCAAATGCTAAAGCTATGGTGGGCAGCATTGATAATGACGCTTTTTATTATGGACAGCAATATGCCGGTTGCTGGTATAACGGCAACTTTTCTGACAGCAAGGTCAAGAAAACGGCTTTGTCTAACGTTACAAGCTCTGCAGCTTATTCGCTGAATACCATTGGCGGAAAGCAGACAGACAGCGGCAGGTGGACAATGGCAGGCGGCAAAGCAAGGCTAACTCGTCCTGGGGAGCAGTCTTCCCACAAGATAACATTTGAAGCCCCTGACGGCAAGCATTATGCCTGCACTGATAAGGACGGCAAGGTGAAATATCCTGCTGTCAAAGTGCAAAGCGGTTATGCTCTTAAATGGTACAAGAACGGCATTGCTGTCGATGCGAATACAGTTTATACTGCTGACAGCACAGTAAAGGCAAAGCTTGTTGAAGCAAAATTTGTCACTATCGACTATGTTTTAAATGGCGGCACGAACAGCACAGGCAATCCAGAATACCTCAGCAAAGGCGAAAGCGTTACGCTTTCCGAGCCGACAAAAGAGGGTTCAGACTTTGCAGGCTGGTATGATAACGCTGCACTTTCAGGTGAAAGAATAGAAAGCATCTCATATTCAGGCGGTGCAAAGACCCTTTATGCCGCATGGAAGCCTTATACATATAACGTTACGTTTGTGGATAAGGACGGCAAGGTTATAAGTCAGCAGACAGTGGAATATGGTAAGTCTGCAAAAGCTCCGAAAGCCCCTGCTATAAAGGGTCTGCGTTTTACAGGCTGGGATAAGGACTATAAAAACGTCACAGAGGATATGACTGTCACAGCGGAGTATTCTGACAGCAAGCTTATTGCAGACTGCGAGATATCAGGCTTCAAGAACAGCTTCACATACACAGGAAAGAATATTGAACAGCCTGACGTAACGCTCACCTATGAGGGCAAAGAGCTTAAAGAGGGCGTGGATTACACTGTTTATTATAAGACCAATCTTAACGCAGGACCTGCAAAAATGACCTTTGTTGGAAAAGGCGAATACAGAGGCTCTGTTGCAAAAAGCTTTACTATCCAGCCAAAGGACGCTTCCAAGTTCAAGCTTTATTATGCTACACCGCTGTCGTTCACCGGAAATGCGATAACACCTGATGTGCTTATAAAGGACGGAAATAAGACCCTAGAGCGTTATATTGATTATATGGTGATGTATTTCTCAAACGTGAATGTTGGCACGGGCAAGATAACAGTTGAATTTTACGGAAACTATAAGGGCAAGCAGACCGTTTCTTTTGTTATAAATCCTGCAAAACAGCAGATACAGGTGCTTGAAACAAGATACAAGGGCTTTTTTGTGGATTTTGTGCAGAAAGGATCTGCAACAGGCTATGAGGTCCAGTATGGCACAAGAGCTGATTTTTCAAATGCTTCCACATACAGATCCACCACCAACAAGACGGATAAGATGACGGTACTTGGATTAGGAGCTTCAAAGACATATTATGTAAGAGTTCGCTCTTATACTGTCAAGGGCGGAAAGACCTATTACGGCAATTGGTCAGACGCTAAAAGCATTGTGACGGCAAAGACTAATTTTGCAAACGCAAAGGTCAGCGGTATTTCTTCAAAAAGCTTTACTGGCAAGGCGATAACGCAGAAGATCACAGTAAAATACGGCTCAAAGACCCTTAAAAACGGCACAGACTATACTGTGAAATATTCTGCAAACACAAAGGTCGGCACAGCAAAGGTGACTATCACAGGCAAGGGCATTTACGGCGGAGTTATCACCAAAAGCTTTGCTATCTATCCTGCAAAGCAGGTGATACAGAAGCTTTACGGCACATATGCAGGCTTCTTTATAGATTATGCACAGAAAGGCTCTGCCACGGGATATGAAATATCATACTCACAGCGTTCCGACTTAAAGGGAGCAAAAAGCGTAAAGGTAACAAACAACCGCACCGATAAAAAGACAGTTTCTGGGCTTGCGAGATATCAAAAATATTACGTCCGTGTAAGAAGCTACACTGTCAAAGGCGGAAAGACTTATAACGGAGCGTGGTCCGATAAAAAATGGGTCTATACTCAATGATCCGACAGACGATAAAAATGCCCCTGATCATTTTCTGGTCAGGGGTATTTTTTATGCTCAGAAAAGTTCTGCTTTGTACTTGATAGAATCCTCCTCCGTTATCTCACGGATAACTCTGCATGGATTTCCTGCCGCAAGAGAATTTGGCGGTATGTCATGGGTGACAACGCTTCCTGCACCGATAACACAGCCCTCGCCTATGGTAACTCCGCCTGTGATGACAACATTGCTCGCTATCCAGCAGTTGGAGTGTATTGTGATAGGCTTGCCGTATTCATCATCATAAACAGTGCCGTCAGACTTTTTCTTCATGTTACGCTCCTGCCATCTGAATGGGTGAACAGGTGTGGCAATGGTGCAGTTGGGACCGAAAAACACGTTGTCGCCAATCGTCACAGGGCAGGTGTCAAGCACTGTCAGATTGAAGTTTGCATAGCAGCCTGAGCCGAACTTTGTGAAAACGCCATAGTCAAAATGCACAGGACCTTGGAGAAAAAATCCCTCACCATGGTCGGGAAGAAGCTCGTCAAGGACAGCTTTTCTTCTCTCATCATCTTCATACAAACTGCTGTACTGCTGTGAAAGCTTGTGAGCCTTTGTCCTCAATTCTGCAAGCTCCTTGTCGGAGGAGTCATATATCTTGCCCGCAAGCATTTTTTCTTTTTCAGTCATTATAAAACGCCCTTTCTGCGTGTAGTGTCATTTGATTTTGTTGAGAGTATAGCACAAGTTTCGGGCTGTGTCAATAGTTTTTTGGGATCGAGTGATAGAATAAAAAATGGTATACAAAAGTGGAGAATGCTTATGGGCAAAGCACTCTCCACTTTATTATAGTATATGAAAAGCTTGGCAGGGTAGAAAAAGTTATAGGTAAAATCCCTGCATATAATTTGTGTACATAAATGTGTCCTCGTCATCAGCGGTATTGTCACCAGCAGGCTTTTTTATGCCACTAACACAAGAAGCCAAAATTATCAGACCGCCTAGAACAATTGCAACGCTCACTCCAATGGCTACCAAAACCGCACAGAAAATTTTTACTATCATAAACACCGCTCCAATCATATTTCTCATACTTCGCCATAATTACTATTATGATTATATGCTGGTTTTGCCTGATAATCAATAAAAGCCGTGTAAAATGCAGATAAAAATCAAGTCAGCTTTTGTCTGCAATGAAAATCTTGTGATAAAAATATTTTTCAAAACGTTTCATGATTTAACAATTTTAAACGAAGAAAATTATAGCTGTCAGCTTAGTATAAAATTGCACAAACTGAGCTTTTTGTAAATGGTTAGCATTGTATATTACACTGAAAATGTACGATTCTTGAAAAAATATACATAAATATGGGGTGAATACTTGACTAGATTAAAATTTTGTGATAAAATTATTAACGTGAATAAGTGTATAGTTTATATTACTTTTATTGCTGATGCATTTTAGTTGTGAAAAAAACTCGAAGTATAAGGAAGTTTAAGAAAATGAACAGAAAGATAGCAGTAGCAGGAACAGGTTATGTTGGGTTGTCGCTTGCAGTATTGCTTGCACAACACAATCATGTAACGGCTGTTGACATTATCCCTGAAAAGGTTGAGCTTATCAATAATAAAAAGTCTCCTATTCAGGACGATTATATTGAAAAGTATCTTGCTGAAAAAGAGCTTGATCTGACGGCAACGCTTGACGGCGAAACGGCGTACAAGGATGCTGAGTTCGTAATAATTGCGGCTCCGACTAACTATGACAGCAAGAAGAATTTCTTTGATACTTCAGCTGTAGAAGCAGTTATAGAGCTTGTTATGAAAGTCAATCCTGAGGCTATCATGGTCATAAAAAGTACTATCCCTGTTGGCTACACAAAGTCAGTAAGGGAAAAGTATAGCACTGATAAGATAATTTTCAGCCCTGAGTTTCTCCGTGAGTCAAAGGCTCTGTATGATAACCTGTATCCAAGCAGAATTATCGTAAGCTGTGATGATGATACAAGAGAAAAAGCAGAGCTTTTTGCAAAGCTTTTGCAGGAGGGTGCGATAAAGGAAGATATCGACACGCTCTTTATGGGATTTACCGAGGCGGAGGCTGTTAAGCTGTTTGCTAATACTTATCTTGCGCTTAGAGTTTCATATTTTAATGAGCTTGATACATATGCAGAGGTAAAGGGACTTAATACACAGGATATTATAAATGGTGTTTGCCTTGATCCTAGAATTGGTAGTCACTACAACAATCCAAGCTTTGGTTATGGTGGATATTGCCTGCCAAAGGATACAAAGCAGCTACTTGCAAACTATGAAGATGTTCCACAGAACATGATGTCTGCTATTGTTGAGAGCAATAGGACTAGAAAAGATTTCATTGCGGATAAGGTGCTTGAGCTTGCAGGCTATTATACCGGAAGCAGTAATTGGGATAAGGATAGAGAAAAGGACGTTATTATAGGCGTTTATAGGCTTACAATGAAGTCCAACTCAGATAATTTCCGTCAGAGCAGTATTCAGGGCGTTATGAAGCGTATCAAGGCAAAGGGTGCTACGGTTATAATTTATGAGCCAACCCTTGAGGACGGCGACACGTTCTTTGGCAGCAAGGTGGTAAACGACTTGGAAAAATTCAAGTCAATGAGCCAGTCTATTGTTGCTAACAGATATGACAGCTGTCTTGATGATGTTAGGGATAAGGTCTATACTAGAGATCTGTATGGTAGAGATTAGGCTGTTTGAATTATATTTGTTTTATACTACAATGAAAGATAGTGATACATTAATGAAAATAAGTGTTCCATTTTCTCCTCCTGACATTTCTGATTTGGAAATTGGAGAGGTTGTAAGTGCTCTGAAGTCTGGTTGGATAACAACAGGACCTAGGACAAAACAATTTGAAAAAAATATCGGCGAGTATCTTGGTAATAAGAATGTATGTTGTCTTAATTCGCAGACGGCATGTGCTGAAATGGCTCTTCGTATTTTGGGAGTTGGTCCTGGCGATGAAGTAATCGTACCAGCGTATACTTATACGGCGAGTGCGTCTGTGGTTTGTCATGTTGGTGCAAAACTGGTTATTGTAGACACAATGCCAAATAGTCTTGAAATAGATTATGACGCAGTTGAAGCGGCTATAACAGATAAAACAAAAGTTATTATTCCTGTTGATCTGGGTGGTATCCCATGTGATTATGACAGACTCTTTGGTATAGTCGAAAGAAAAAAAGGCTTGTTCAAACCTTCCAATGAGATACAGAAGTGTATGGGAAGAATTTCGATAAATGCTGATACAGCACACGCTTTTGGAGCAACTTGGCATGGTAAAAAGATCGGTAATGTAGCTGATTTTTCATCATTTTCGTTCCATGCTGTAAAGAATTTGACCACGGCAGAGGGCGGTGCATTGGCATGGAGGTCAATTTTAGGTATTGATGATTCTGAGGCTTACCATAAGCTACAGCTCTTAAGTCTCCATGGCCAAAGCAAAGATGCACTTGCGAAGACAAAGCTTGGAGCATGGGAGTATGACGTTGTTGGTACATGGTATAAATGCAACATGACAGACGTTGTTGCGGCAATTGGTTTGAAACAGCTTGAACGATATCCGACGATGCTTGAACGTAGGAGAGATATCATCACTCGCTATGACGATGCATTTAAGCCATTAGGTGTAGAGACGTTGGCTCACTATACTGAAGAGTACCGGTCTTCAGGTCATCTGTATATTACAAGAGTGCCTGGGATTACCTGTGAACAGCGAAATGAAATAATTATCAAAATGGCAGAGCTTGGCGTTGCTACTAATGTTCACTATAAACCATTACCGATGCATACAGCATATAAGAATATGGGATTTAATATTTCAAATTATCCTAATGCTTATGCACATTTTGAAAATGAGATTACACTTCCGTTACACACTTGCCTCACTGATGAACAAGTCAATTATGTTATCGAGTGTTATAGGAAAATTTTGAGTGAGTACATTTAAGGAAATACGGAGAGCACTAACAATATTATACATATTTTTTATATTGTGGATTACTATTTTCTCAAGAAATGTTGGTGAAGGCCATATATTCAAGGGTCTGTTTTTGGAAGTGCGGAACAGATATTGGAATGATATTATACTTAACATTTTGTTCTTTGGGCCATTAGGAATTTTAGTTGGTGGAAAAAAGGAAATAGCTATTGGTGCTATTTTGAGTTTTGTAGTAGAGATGAATCAGTATATTTTTAAACTTGGATATTGTGAAGTCGATGATGTTATGAATAATGTTATTGGTACTATTATCGGTGTTAAGTTATCAGAATGTTTTTTAGAAAGGTATTGCTGTTGTGTATAAAATTAAGAAAGTAGGCCTATTTGATTTTTCTGGGCAGATAAGAGTAAACAGTATTCTTTATAATTGCGGTAAGGATATGGCGAAAAAATACGATTTACATCACTGGGACAATTCACATTTTAAGAATTTTATAATAGTAGTTTTGTGTGTGCTGAAAAATTCAGTGTATCTGGTTAGTGAAGAAGACAATTTTGTTGCTACATTTCAAACACGAAAAGTTGGTGAAATGTTTCGATTTGAAAAACTTGCATGTTTGCCAGAGATGTCGGGTAAGGGTATTGGTATGTATTGTATTAATACTATTGAGAAAATGGCTCTAAAAATGAGATGTAAAAAGGTGTGTATGGAGGTGTATGCTCCAAGCAAGCACGCATTAGATTTTTATTTACATAGGGGCTACAAAGTATGTGGAAATACTAAAACTTTAAAGTATAGTGAAATAAGAATGGAGAAAGTGCTGTAATGAAGAAAGTACTTATTATTGGTGCAGGTTTTCTTCAGGATTTTGTTATATGCAAAGCCAACTCAATGGGCTATGAAACTTATGCTGTCGATGCTGATCCTGATGCTGTTGGATTTAAGCATGCACATCATCACAGTGTGATAGATATTGTTGATGAAAAGGCTTGTTTAAAGTATGCGATGGAAAATTGTGTGGATGGAGTACTTACGGCTGCTACAGATTATGGCGTACTCACAGCAGCGTATGTATCTCAAAAAATGAGCTTGCCTGGATTGAAATATAAAGTGGCACAACTTATTAAAAACAAGTACGAAGTAAGAAGATGTTTATGTGAACATCATGTAGATGACACAGAGCAGACGTATGAAATTAATAGAAATACAGATGTGGGATATTTGACACAAATACTTAGTTATCCTGTCATGGTAAAGCCTTGTGACGGTTCTGGTAGTAGGGGTGCAAGCAGGGTTGATGAAAAGAATAAATTAGCACAAGCTTGTGAACTTGCTATGGCTAGTTCAATTACTGATAGAGCAGTAATTGAACCATTTATCGAAGGGAAAGAGTATGGTGCGGAGAGCTTGGTAGTCAATGGTAAAATTCATGTTTTGGGTATAATGCAAAAATGGATGACTGATCCACCATATTATGCGGAATTGGGTCACTCAATTCCAAATAATCTAAAGCCAGCAGTTGAGAAAAAAGTAAAAAAATACGTGGCAAGTGCTATAAAGACGCTTGGCATAAATTTTGGATCTGTCAATATGGATATTTTGATTACAGCTGATGAAAAAGTATATATTGTTGACATTGGGGCAAGAATGGGCGGAAATATGATAGGTCCATGTGTAATACCATATGGTACTGGAATTGATTATATGGCAGCAATGCTTCAAAATGCAGTTGGCGATGATGTGGATCTAGGCATAAAAGAACATACTGCGGTTGTAACAAGATTGCTTGCGTTTAAAAATGGGGTAATTAGAAATCTTCCCGATGTTAAACAAATCGAAAGACATTTTGGAGTGGAGATTTATCATCATATGGAACTTGGAATGAGAATTAATGAGTATCATACAAATCTCGATGGTTGTGGATACATCGTTTCAAGGGCTAAAACGCAAGAAAAAGCAATAGAAAAAGCAGAAAATGCCCTTAATTACTTTAGAAATACAATTTTTTAAGAACTAGGTGAGGATATGGATAAGAAGACACCCGAGCAACTTTATGTTGCATCGAAATCAAGAAAAAAGTATAAAGGGATCTATCAACTGTGGTTTAAAAGATTTTTAGATATTATTATTTGCCTGCTAGCTCTTCCAATTGTATTCTTAGTCTTAATTCCAGTTTCTATTGCAATCAAAATTGAAGATCGAGGCCCAATATTTTATCGTTCTGCACGATTGGGAGTTGGATTTAAAGAGTTTGAAATGTTAAAATTTCGTTCTATGAAAGTAAATGCTCCAGATTTACGAAATAATGATGGTAGTACATTTAATTCTGAAAAAGATTCAAGAGTTACAAAAGTAGGACATTTTATCAGAGAAACTAGTATTGATGAAATACCGCAGATTTTTAACATACTTAAGGGTGATATGAGCATCATTGGACCTAGACCCGGTGATGTTGAGTCAAAAAATACCTATGCTGAAGATGAAAAAGACAAATTATTAATTAGGCCTGGTATTACAGGATATACACAGGCTTACTATAGAAATAGTCTTGGTGTGCGTGATAAACGACTATATGATGCATGGTACGCTCATAATGTATCTTTGATTCTTGATGTTAAGATTTTCTTTAAGAGCATTTGCACCGTCTTAAAAAGGGAAAATGTTTATACCAATGATACTGAGACTAAAACAAAGCGACACTATGATGCGCATAAATAAAAGTTTTGTATTCAGTTTCACTGTTTATTATATCGTGTGACTAGTGCTGATATAGTAATATGATAGCTTAATGAAAGGTAGAGCTTAATTTATGAAGAAGTTACTATACATAACCAATATTAGCATAGGAGTATCGTCTTTTTCTGTTGCAGCAGTAAGAGCAGCGGAAGAATTGGGAGTGGAATTTCATCTTGCTGGAAATTTTGATGGGACAACAAAAGAAAGTCTTAGAAAAAATGAGAAGGAATATGGAGTTAAATTACATCAAATAGATTTCATAAGAACGCCATATGATTTAAGAAATATTAAGGCCTATAAGCAACTTGTCCAACTAATGAAAAGAGAAAAGTTTGATGCAATACATTGCAATACTCCTACTGGGGGTGTACTGGGACGCTTAGCAGGGAAAAAGTGCAAAGTGAGAAAGATAATTTATCAAGCACATGGGTTTCATTTTTATAAAGATGCCCCAAAGAAGAATTGGCTTATCTACTATCCAATTGAAAAATGGCTTGCAAAATATACAGACGCTCTTATTACAATTAATAATGAAGATTATGAACTAGCAAAGAGTAAATTTCAACTTCGACATAATGGTAAAGTGTATTATGTACCAGGCGTTGGAATAGATTTGTCTCAGTACGATTTGTCTGATGGTATAAGAGAGAAAAAAAGAACAGAGCTTGGATTAAAGGAAACAGATTTTGCATTAATATCAATGGGTGATTTAATTGAAAGGAAAAATTATTCGGTTGCAATTAAGGCTATGTCAAAAATCAGTGATCTCAATATACATTATTTTATTTGTGGTAAAGGTCCTGAAGAATCAAAATTAATAAAATTATCTGAAGAACTTGGCCTTCGGAAAAGGGTGCATTTTCTTGGATATAGAAATGATATTAAGGAACTTCTGAAGGCCGCCGACGCTTTTTTATTTACTTCTAAACAAGAGGGCCTAGCACGTTCATTAATGGAGGCTATGGCTTCGGGACTTCCTTGTGTTGCAAGCAAAATCAGAGGCAATACCGACTTGCTTGACGGCACAGATGGTGGATACCTTTGCGAAACCACAGATGCAGTTGCTTACGCGAAAAAATTGGAACTTTTGGCAAATGATAAGGTATTGCGTAAGATGATGGGTAAAAATAACCTTATCATAATACAAAAATTCAGCACAGAAACTGTTGATGAAGAACTCCGTAAAGTTTACGAAACAGAATTTTTTGGGGAAAACTTTTAATGAGTATACTCAATTCTTGTTTAACTATTTATCACTATGATAAAAAAACGAATTGAATCAAATATTTCGCTCGAGGATTTTATGCTGATCTCGGTAGGTGGATTTTACATAAATAAAAATATTAGCATAATTATTTCCTCCATGAGAAAGTTGAGGAGTAAGAATGCCTACTATATTCTTTGCGGTGATGACCATAAAGAGTCTGATCTCAAATGACATGTTAATGAATTGTACAAAAATATATTTTCCTTTGGTTACAGAAATAACGTAAGGGAATTGTATAAAGTTGTCGATTACTTTGTTGTGCCATAATTTTGTAAAAGGCTTTTACGCTCCCTTATGGAAACTATGATAAGTGGTTTGCTCTATATGGTTAGCAAAATTCGAGGTAATGCTGACTTGATAACGGATAGTAAATGCGGTTTTCTACATGAACTTACAGATATCAAAGCTTTTATCCCAATTCTGTTCTGTATTGCTTATCTAAAATGAAAATCAAAATCCCCCAATATATTCATATATTTTTAGGACAATACATCTCAACAATACGAAAAAAAATTGGGGCAAGCTTTTTTTTCGAAATCTATCAAATTACTTTGTGATAATAAAACTCTACGTGAAGGCGTGAGCCTATTTAATATATGTTGAATCAAAGAATTTGATGTGTCAGCTGCAGAGAAAACTCTGTCGAGCATCTACAAAATTTTGGAGGAAATAGATTATGGAAAATGTTAAGGTAAGTGTTATTATACCAACGTACAGACGAACCGAAGACATAACAAGGGCTTTAGACAGTGTTCTAGCACAAACATTGGAAGCGGTCGAGGTCATTGTTGTAGATGATAATGGTATAGGTTCAGAATGTGGTATAGCAACAGAGACAGCAATGCGTCCATATATAGATAGTAAACGAATTACATACATACAGCATGAAAAAAATAAAAATGGTTCAGCTGCTCGTAATACTGGAATCAAGGTGGCCAAGGGCAAGTATATTTCTTTTTTAGACGATGATGATATTTATCGCCCTGATCGCTTGGAAAAAATGTGTTCTAAAATGGACGCATTAGATGATTCATGGGGGGCGTGTTATACGGGATATATCAAGCATCAATCAAGTGGACAAGAGCAGTATTCAGCCGAAAAAGTGGAAGGGGATGTCTTTGTCCAAGCTCTAATGCGATCATTTTATATAGGAACAGGTTCTAATCTTTTTTTTAGGCGTGCTGTTATTGATGATATTGGATTATTTGATGAAACATTTAAAAGAAATCAAGACTTGGAATATATTGTTAGGGTTTTGAAAAAGTATAAAATTGCATATGTTGATGAGTTCCTAGTAGAGAAATTTCATGATATACGCACGGTAAATCTTTCATTTGCACAAAGTGTTGAGCGTGAAAATGCATTCAGAAGCAAATTTGTGCATTATTTAGAAGAATTGCCTCTGAAAAGTCAAAAAGAAATCAAGATAATGTGGGATATTGATTGGATAAGGACAATGTTTGATAAACATATGTATGGGGAAATGCTAAAAACAATGGCAAAATCAAAGATTCCGTTCAAAGTTTGGATTTCTTACGTTAAATACATAATTGAGCGAAAAAAGAACAATTTGTCATATGGCTTTGTTGTAAAATTATAAAATAAATTGAGAATATAGAGGTTGTTTATGATTAGAGTTTTACATTATGTCGGTAATATGAAAAGAGGTGGAATGGAAACATTTATTATGAATTTATACCATCAAATTGATCGCTCGCAGATACAATTTGATTTTGCAATTCATGGAGAAAATGCTGGCGATTTTAAAGAAGAAATATTGTCCTTAGGAGGAAACTTTTATTATTTTCCGCACATGAGGAAAAATCCTCTGAAATATAGAGCAGAATGGCGAAATTTTTGGAAAAACAACAAAGATAGGTATAGTGTTTTTCATATGCATACCAATTCGCTTGCAAATACTATTGCTTTAGAAGAAGCGACAAAAGCAAATATTCCAATTAGAATTATTCACAGTCATAGTTCTATGGCTAATCGAGGCAACTTGCAATGGCTTAATGATATTTTGCAAAGGTGTCATCAGAGAAAAATTCCGCAATTAGCCACACATTTGTTTTCTTGTTCTGATAAAGCTGCTGAGTGGTTATTTGGTGGAACATCAATTGGAAATATGTCTGTCATCCAGATTAATAATGGCGTTGACATTGAAAAATTTAAATATGATGAGAATAAAAGAAAAAAAATACGCCTTGAATTTGCTCTAAGTAAATTTAAGGTAATCGGACATATTGGGGCTTTTCTTCCTGTTAAGAATCACCAATTCATTATTGATGTCGTTGAGCAAGCGTATAGGCAGGATAATTCCGTCCGCTGTATGTTAATAGGTACAGGAACTCTATTAGAAGAGATGAAGAAAACTGTTTGTCAAAAAGGGTTGGAAGACATTATTATGTTTTTGGGCGTAAGGAGTGACGTAGCTGATTTGCTTTCTGCGATGGATATTTTTATAATGCCCTCATTGTTCGAGGGGTTGCCGGTTTCACTGATTGAAGTGCAGGCCAATGGTCTGCCATCACTTATATCTGACAGTATTACTCGAAATGTCAAATTGAAAGATAACGTTCACTATATGGCTCTTTCTAATTCAAAAGAAGATTGGGCAAGAAAAGTACTTGAAATTATTAACAATGGTGAACGAGATGATGATAATACTTGTATTACGCAAAGTGGTTTTGACATAAAAGATACAGCACGTCTTTATACTGACATAGTAACGAGGGGTCAATTCAATGCTCAAAGAAACTAAAGCTTTTCAAAGATTAAGCAAAAGCATGCTCTTGCAATGCAGTATTTTGTTTGCAGGCATTTGTGCGGGGCTTTGGATAAGCGAATATTGCTTTTTAATCGTTGCTATGATTACAATCGTGACTTCATTTTTTGGCAAATTTGATAGTGCATACTATCAATTGTTTTTTACATTGCCATTTACGATGATATATAAACTGTCGCCATCCTCATCGTCTCTTTTTGTATATGTGGTCCTTGTGTCTACTATTACATTAATTGTTAGAAAGCAATCTCTAGGGAAAGATCAGCTTTTATTTCTTATAATATTTGCATCATACATCATAGTTGGAATGGGGAAAAACTACACTACAGTCCTGAAAATGATTTCAGGTTTTGCACTATTCTACATCTTTGTTGCGAAAATATCGAGTGCTAATTTTAAAAATCATATCATTGCTTTTAGCTTGGGAATGATTTTAAGTTCTAGCATAGGATTGCTGAAAGGAAATTGGCAACGTTTGGATATGTACTACTCGAATATGAAGACCATATACATAGGTGATGTTCAATCATTTAGATTTACGGGACTATATCTTGACCCGAATTACTATTCAATCTCAGTGATTTTTGCCTTGACTCTGTGTTTAATGCTGTTTTTGTGTAAGGATGGTAATAGAATATTTTTAGGGGCGATGATTGGGATGCTGCTTATATTTGGTTTTATGTCATACAGCAAAATGTTTTTATTAACCGCTTGTATTGTTATTCTAATCTTTGTTTTGAGTAGATTACGTTCGCTAAAACAAACGCTGCTTACAATGGTTGTTCTTCTGATTTGTGGAGGTGGACTCTATAAATGGATGCAGAGCAGCGGCTACATTCAAATAATGACAGACAGAATATTTGACGGTGATATATCTACAGGGCGATTCGGCATATGGAAATCCTACATTAAATATATTATTGATTCGCCTAAAACACTGCTATTCGGAGATGGTTTGGGTGCTGAATATCTTGCTGTAGGGGGACCACACAATACGTATATAGAAATAATTTACTTTCTTGGATTGATAGGAGAAATTATATTTGCTTTGGTGTTGTTCAGCACTTTTAGGGTAAAAAAGTATAATAATAAACGGAGCATAATTAACTATGCGTTACCTACACTATTTTGCATTATGATTGCAACCTTGGGGTGTTTAACTATAAATGATTTGATGTTTTATTTTATATTGATTTGGATTGGATTAAATTATGATGTGAATGACGAAAAGCAAGCCGTAAATATTAGCAAAGGGAGAACTTGATGAAAGTAATTAAAAAAGTATTTAACCATATTCGGACCTTTAAAAATCGAAGGGAGTTTGCGATGAACAGTGTACATGCAAGTGATTTGGTTGTTAGATTTACATCACATTGTACTGCGCAAAATAAATATGATATTGTTATTGGAAAAAGGTGCGAAATAAAAGGTCAGCTATTTTCATTTGAGGGTGGAAAAATATTGATTGGCAACAATGTTTTTATGAATTACAACTCATTTATAGGTTCAATGGAGGCTGTAACGATTGGCAACGACGTTATAATAGCAACTAATGTTAGGATTTTTGATAATAACAATCACCCAACATCGCCTACTCAAAGGGAAATGATGAGTCACAACGATTTTTATGGTGAATTATGGACTTGGAAATATGCAGAACATAAGCCTGTTGTAATAGGCGATAATGTCTGGATTGGTGAATTTTCTGCTATCTTAAAAGGCGTTACTATTGGAAAAGGTTCAATAGTTGCGAGCCATAGTGTGGTCACTAAAGATGTTCCTCCATATGTCATTGTTGCAGGAAATCCTGCAAGAGTTGTTAAGAGATTGGAAGAAGGATCGTTTTCATGAAAAGAAATTGGTGTGGAGCTAGTTTCGATGCCATTATGTTGACTTTTGTCAGAATTGTAACTATGTTAATTTCGATGGTTACATTTAAAGTGTTAGCCGTAACATTTTCATTGGAAGAATATGGCACATACGCATCGGTAATGCTTGTCGCTACAACAACCGTTTCTTTGACTGTTTTGGGTTTGACGGATGCTGTAAATTATTTTTATGTTAAAGAGCTTGATTCAGAAAAAGGCAAAGTATATGTTTACACGATTTTTTGTATTCAATGTGTAATTGGCTTTGCATCAGGAATATTGCTTATTTGTTTTAAGAACCCCATAGCGGCTTACTTCAAAAATTCTTCTGTTGCATATTTAATTCCAGGTGTTGCATTTTCTCCGTTGCTTACAAATGTATCCAACATGCTGCAGGTACTATTTGTGACTACCAAAAAGGCAAAAGTAATTGCAATACGAAATCTTATAATATCAGTTTTAAAAATTGTACTTGTAACAATCGCTTGTATTATTTTAAGGAGTATATTAGCAGTAGTCTTGATTACGCTTACTTTGGATTTTGCCAGTGTAGCATATATGCTTATATATTGCAAAGCGCATATTTTCCCTATTAATATACTAAAGGCGAACTTGTCTTTGGTTAAAGAAATACTTGACTACAGTATTCCTATGGCAGCGTACGTATTAACAAATACAATCTCTAAAAATATGGATAAGCTTATTATTGGTGCTATGGGAACTTCAGAGATGGTGGGAATATATTCTGTAGCATCAAAGGAACTGCCATTTGATATTTTAACTGCTTCTTTTTTGACAGTTTTAATTCCTTATATAACACGGTTTGTGGGAAAAAAAGACTTTCATAATGCTGCGACTGCACTTTCTAATTATATCCAAATAACATATATTGTTACGTGGATAATTGCTGGCGGTGCATTAGTATGTTCAAAAGAATTGATGGTGATACTATATGATAAAAAATATTTGCCCGGACTACCTGTTTTTTGTTTGTACATTTTTGTTGATATAATTAAGTTTGCAAGCATTTCTTTGATTTTTAGTTCTATGAATAAAGCAAAGGAACTACTTTGCTATTCTGGAGTAGCATTGTTGTTAAATGCCATATTCAATATAGTATTTTTTAAGCTTTGGGGTATTTTAGGACCGGCAATTGCTACTGTGGTTGTTACACTCTTTTTGTCTTGCATCATAACAATGAGAAATGCTCAAATGTTATGTACAAAAGTATTTGTATTACTCAGAGTCAAACAATTAATGTGTATATTTGTCGAATGCATATTAATGGGAATAGTTTCATATATCATCAAAACGTTTCTTTCTGACAAGGTAAACACATTTTGGCTATTTATGATTTCCTATGGTGTCTATATAACACCATTGATTGCTATTAACTACAAAAAGATTATGCTTTTGCTACGAGAGATTAATAAAACAAAACTAAGTTAATGATGGATTATTTTAAAAGGTGATTTCGATGTATAATTTTCTTAGACTAATTTTAAAAAGAAACATGTCAAACAAAAAGTGGCGTAAACGTGGGGTGGAAATAGGAGATAACTGTCACATATACGGCTCAATTGATAATGGTCACGAGTTCTTGGTGTCAATGGGTAATAATGTCACATTGGCTAGTGGAGCAAGAATTCTTACGCACGATGGATCAACAAAAAAGTTACTTGGATATAGTAAAGTTGGCAGAGTGGACATTGGTAATAATGTATTTATTGGGGCTGGGACCATTGTGCTCCCAAATGTTAGAATTGGAAATCAAGTGATAATTGGTGCAGGAAGCATTATAACAAAAAGCATAGCAGATAATTCAGTTGTAGCAGGAAACCCTGCCAGAGTAATAGGCACATATGCCGAATTTACTAAAAAAAATAAATTGTTATTAGAGACCTCACCTATTTATAAAACACATTATTCTGAAAAGACAATGAAAGAAAAAATGCAGATGAAAGCGGAACTACTTAATGGAATAGGATTTGATATATAATTTATCAAATTATTCATATTTATGACTATCATCTTACCCCAGCAACACCTTAAACATATACTCAGTACAGTTGACACTCATCAAAGTTAGGCGTTCGAACAGATTTTAATGATATGAACGTCTGTTGAAACGATAGCAAATCTCATTAAAGTAAAGATGAACGTGTTTGTGTCCCATGCCGTGATATGTGTCCTCAACAAAAGCTTTTGCATTTGAAATTATGCTATAAGCCATTTTAGCATATTCTTGTCAGGTGCAAAAGTCTCATAACTATGGAAGTAATTTTCTATCATAGGCTTGCGGATTGAGCGATAATTATCCGTTTCTACCTTTGAAAATTCTGTTACATTTTTTTCTTTGCAAATTAACGATGGTCACACCTCTCAAGTCAGGTAAAACCAGTATTTTCATTGTGGTAGTGCTGCACTAACATTTTTTACCGTGATATGATGTATTGGTGAGGGTATCATCAAGCTCAATGATGCTATCAAGGAAATACTTATTTTAAAAAAAATCTAACATATCACTTTTCGACCTTTAAAAAGGAAACAAAACCGTTCTGTCAGGCAGTTTAAGTGTCTGCGACTGGTACGAAGCCGGACAGCCACGCTTTTCATCTGCAAACAAAAACAAATTCTAAAGCTAGCAGGTAAGCTTAAGATGAGTTATATCAGAGGTTTGATGGCGGCAACATTTGCACTGGTAGGTGTGACGTTTTATGATGTAATAACATTCTGAATGGCCACCCTCTGGGAAACAAAGACCTGTGGAAAACGAAGTGCAAAGAGAAACTCTTGGCATTTGTCTTCCATGCTAAACTTTTTCCGGAGATCTATGATATTAAGCTTTGCATTTGTTTTTTTCTTTTAGACATAACGATCTTACCTTACTTTTCGTTGTTATGCCTATATTATTTCACACCATTTGTCCGTTTATTTGAACTTTAATGTGCTGAGGAAAATTGGTGGTTTCGTTTTGTTATTATTGGTGATAATTTCAATTGATTGGAGAACAGTAATGTCTAACTACATAAAATCCCTCCGCCAGCACCTAGGCCACACCCCTCTGCTGCAGGTGGGAGCAAGCGTAATAGTAATAAACCAAGCAGGTCAAATGCTCATGCAGCAGAGAACAGACTGCGGAAGCTGGGGATATGCAGGCGGCTCGGTGGAGCTTGGTGAGTCTGTTGAGCAAACAGCCGAAAGAGAGCTTTTTGAGGAAACAGGTCTTAAAGCACAAAAGCTCGAACTGCTTGGCGTCTATTCAGGTGAAAAAATGCAGTATACTTACCCAAACGGCGATAAGGTGTCAAACGTTGATATCGTCTACACCTGCCACGAGTATACAGGCGAGCTTAAAATGCAGGCTTCTGAGGTGTCGCAGCTTAAATTTATTGATATCTGCGACCTGCCGGAGGATATTTTTCCTCCAAATAGACCTGCTATAGAAGATTACATCAATAAAAATAAAACTTAAAGGAGACACTGCTATGTGTGGAATTGTTGGATTTACTGGAAATAACGAGGCAGCCCCGATCCTCTTGGACGGCCTGTCTAAGCTGGAGTATAGAGGCTATGACTCTGCCGGTATCGCTGTAAGAAACGGTGACGCAGAGCCTGAGATCGTAAAGGCTAAAGGTAAGCTGAAAGTCCTAAAGGAAATGACTAACGACGGAAAAGCTGTAAAGGGCGCCTGCGGTATAGGCCATACCCGTTGGGCTACCCATGGCGAGCCGTCAACTGTAAACGCCCACCCTCATTGCAGCGACGATGAAAATGTTATCGCCGTACATAACGGTATTATCGAAAACTATCAGGAGCTTCGTGAAAAGCTTATCAAAAAAGGATATACCTTTAAGTCAGAAACTGATACCGAGGTTGCCGTAAAGCTTATCGACTATTATTACAAAAAGTACCTTGGTACTCCTGTTGACGCTCTTAATCACGCCCTCGTCCGTATCCGTGGCTCTTATGCCCTCGCTGTTATGTTCAAGGACTATCCCGGTGAGATATATGCCGCAAGAAAAGACAGCCCTATGATAATAGGAGTAACAGGCGGTGAAAGCTACCTTGCCTCTGACGTTCCTGCAATACTTAAGTATACAAGAAATGTCTACTATATAGGCAATATGGAGCTTGCAAAACTTACAAAGGGCGCAGTTGCTTTCTACAATCTCGATGGCGAAGAAATACAGAAAGAAATGAAAACTATCGAGTGGGACGCAGAAGCTGCAGAAAAAAGCGGCTATGAGCATTTTATGCTCAAAGAGATACACGAACAGCCAAAGGTAATAAAGGATACTATAAATTCTGTCCTTACAGATGGAAATATTAGCTTTGAAAGCGTCGGACTCTCTGACGAGGATATGAAAAATATCCAGCAGGTGTATATAGTTGCCTGCGGCTCTGCTTACCATGTTGGTATGGTGGCTCAGTATGTTATCGAAGAACTGACTTCACTATCTGTCCGTGTGGAGCTTGCTTCTGAGTTCAGATATAGACAAATGAAGCTTGCAAAAAATAGCTTCGCTATTATCATCAGCCAGTCGGGCGAAACTGCCGACAGCCTAGCAGCTCTCCGCCTTTGCAAAGAAAAAGGAGTAAAAACTCTCGGTATCGTAAATGTTGTTGGCTCATCGATCGCAAGAGAAGCCGATAATGTCTTCTATACCCTCGCAGGCCCTGAAATATCTGTCGCAACAACTAAAGCCTATAGCTGTCAGCTCGTTGCCGCATATCTCCTTGCAATGCAGTTTGCAAAAGCAAAAGGGGAGATATCCGACGAAAGATTTGCTCAGCTCGTTGAGGAGATCAATACTATCCCTGAAAAGATAGAGAAAATTCTCGAGGATAAGGAACGCTTGCAGTGGTTTGCTTCAAAGGTAGTGAATATAAAGGACGCATTCTTTATCGGCAGAGGTATCGACTATGCAGTAGGTATGGAGGGAAGCCTTAAACTCAAAGAGATAAGCTATATCCATTCTGAAGCCTATGCAGCAGGCGAGCTTAAGCATGGCCCTATCAGCCTTATCGAGGACGGAACTGTCGTGTTCAGCGTGGTAACACAGTCTGCACTTTATGAAAAGACCATAAGCAATATGGTCGAGGTAAAGAGCCGTGGAGCAAAGCTTTTCGGACTTACTACCTATGGGAATTATGCTATGGAGGACGTTGCTGACTTCACAGTTTACACTCCAAGGATAGATAACCTTTTTGCGGCAAGCCTTTCAGTAGTACCGCTTCAGCTTTTGTCATATTATGTATCAGTAGGAAAGGGCTATGACGTTGATAAGCCGAGAAATCTTGCAAAGAGCGTTACGGTGGAGTAAAAAGAGAAAAATACTTACATCGCTGTTTGCAGTGTACATATTTGCCGTCCTCTGGCTCACACTCATAGCCAGACAGTGGGGAGAACGTCAGGCTGAGCTTGTGCCCTTCTGGGAGGTGCGAAACCTTTTTGAGAACATAAGCATCAAGTATCTGCGGGATTTTTGGCTGGTACAGATATTCGGAAACATTGCAATGTTTATACCCTTGGGCGTTTTGCTCCCGTATCTTTGCGGTATCACGAAGTTCAAAAAAGTTTTTCTTATGTCCCTTGTCTTTTCAGCAGGTATCGAGATAACGCAGTATATCACAGGCAGAGGGCTTTGTGAATTTGATGATGTTTTCAACAACACTCTTGGGGCATGCGTGGGGTTCACATCTTGGCGTTTAAAGATGAGATACAATAAAAAATACAAGAACGAGCAAAGTCCGTGGTGAATGGGCTTTGCTCTAGGGCAATATATTTTAGTATTGCCTTTTTGCAAGCATAGTACAATGGTCAGTATACAAGCTTCCCAAGCTTGGGATGCGGGTTCGATTCCCGTTGCTTGCTCCAAATAGCTGAGCAGACGTTTTGCCAAGTCTGCTTTTTCTGTATTCGGTTATTGATTTTTTACAGATTTTATAGTATAATTAGAATTGTAAAAATAATTGCTATCAATAACTTGGTTGGACTTTAGCACGTTCACTTCGTGCAGGCGATGTACTTGTACTTTCAAATGGTGAACTTGTAACAGTTGAATGGGTTCAGCACGAGATTCTCGAATCACCTATCAAGGTTTATAACTTTGAAGTTGAGGATTTCCATACTTACTTTGTGGGCGAAAATGGTATTTTTGTTCATAATGGGTGTGGAATAGAAGAAGTATCAACAAACAACATTAGTAATGAGTCAGCATCCAAAGGAAAGCGTTGGCAAGTGGGAGACCCTATAGACGCGCCAACAGCATCTGGTAAAAATCCTAAGTGGTCTACAGTACGCCAACGTTATTGGAAAAATGAAGCTTACAATAATTCTGAAAATTATAGTGCGAGTGACCTCGCAAGAATGAAAAAGGGTAAAGCACCATCAGTTCAGTATCCAGAAAATGGTCAATGGTATTCAATGGAACTTCATCATAAAGACACTCCACAAAGAGATGGTGGTTCAAATACACTAGAGAATTTACTTCCGGTTTCTCCGTGGAAACATGATGAAATAGATCCTTATAGACACTTTAAGCCTTAGGAGGAAAAAATGAAAGCATTTTCAGTATTATTTCAAGAACGTAATTCCCCTATAATTATTTATAATGGGAAAACCGTATATCGATATTTAAGATGTACAGAAAAAGGAAAATACATATTAAAATTTAGGAATATTAAGACAAGAGCTAAGCGTATGCAGTTCTTTATGGTTCATCTTCTTAAAATGGATGGAGAAATCTATGTAAATGATAAACCATTCCTCGTTCCTAAAACGAAATTTCCACAGCTTGCTATAAATGAAGAAGAACTTCGCAATTGTCGCAGTATAATAATTAGTCTCACAAGTGGTTATTTTACCATTTGTAACGGAGAGGACACTTCTGGGGAAGGTTTGTATGCAGATTCTTTGATATTTGGCGCTGCAATTACTATCGATCGGTTAGATGAAGGTTGGTTTAGATTAAACTGCAACGACACAGAAAATGATGACGATTTTGATGATTTGATATTCGAGATGAAAGTCGAAACCAATGACAGAATGATTGATATAATTGAGGAATGGCAGCCGAGATATTGACTGATAAAGCAGCGGCATCCAGTTCGCTTCTTTTCTTATTTAACAGTTATATACAACAAATTTAATATTATGTTGTAGGTCTGCTGATTATAGACAAATAGCTTATCCATATTTGTGTAAACGGTGAAACTATTTCTGCAACACCTAGTCACCCATTCTATGTTGATAAACTTGGTTGGACTTTGGCACGTTTAAATACAAAAAAGCAAAGCCCATAATGAACAGGCTTTGCTTTTTGCATATATAAGATGTTATTTCACCAAATAATGCAAGATAGTAGTATCTGTGCGGAAGTGGTGGAGTATGAACAAGCTCACATACATTGCTGCTACTCGATCGTAGACAACTGGCTTGTTTATAGATTCAGCTGCCTTTTTGTTATATCCCCTGAGGCAATAAGGTTTGTCGAGATTCTCTTTGAGTTTTCTACCGCAACGTTTAAACTCGTCCTTGATTTTCTGAATGTATTCTGCACGCTTTGCAGGATCATTTTCCATTTCCTGCAAAACGGCATTATATGTAATCTGTGCGCACATAGCCCTGCAATAGTGGAGTCCATCTGGGACGTGAGCTTCTGCCTTTGTCAACAAGAAATCATTATTCATTTTCTCTGCACGACTAATATATTCTTTTAGCTTTGCCACTGCGACTATTCCTTTCAATACAGTACGATTATGCTTACCGCCCTTACCGATACTGAAAATGTGGACAGTTTGGCAGTCAATGAATTTTATATCATCGACTTTTAAGTGCCCAAGCTCACGGCGTCTTAAACCTGTGGTCAATCCAACATCACGAGTTGTTTCACCCGTTTCAGTATTGTATTTTGTCGGATCATTCTTTAAATGAGCTCCGTGGCGTGGAGGGTGTCTAAATTCAATTGTCCTTCTTCCGAAAACTTTACAAAGTGCAGAAAGATCAGTGTTGAGAGTATCAGCTGATAACCCCCTTGCTTCTCGTACATCAATGTACTCCTGTATATATTTTTCAGCCTCGAACATTGTTAGGTGACTTGTCTGAAATTTTGCAGCAAGATATTTACAAAATCGTTTTATTACTTTAAGATATCTATTAAAGCTGCTTTCTGTAAATATTCTCCATTTATAGACAACTATTTCATCTAAAAACTTTTCAATTTCTTCATCGGAGAAACCTTTGTGTTTTAAATTCTTAGTATTGGCTCTCCTGATACTATTTTTGATTTTTAGTTTATGTTTCTTTGTACCCAAAAAACGCATTCCTGTTAATCTTTTTGTAAGAACATACTGCAACGTATTATGACCGATTTCTATTTCGATAATTTTACCTTCAATTATTCTCTCTACTCTTTTGAATTTATTCATCGTAATACTCCTTTTTATGGTTCTTGATTTGTGTGTGAGTGGGGGCAAGTGCGGTTGATACTAACAGTATAAAGGTGTTATTTAGCAGCACCAAAGGCCAGTGAATCGGATAATAGTCCGACCACCAAATGAAGACGCATGTCTTTCGAAAGACATGCTCAGTGGACACCTTTATAGTGTTAGTGGCTCTCTTACGCCGAACCTCGCGCTACTGGTCAGGTAGACTAATTGATCTAAAAAACAATTAGTGGAACCATTTTGGGAGTATTATATTTTTTTATTAATAAATTTGTAAAATGCCAAAAGCTTCTACAAACCGTATGATTTATAATGCAAACTATAACAAAGTGGGTCAGTGCATTTATAATAAAGATCTATGGGATGGACCTTTATTAGATTTTGAATGGAATAGGTTTCATATATGCCAATATTTTAAAAAACGATCATATATGCTATACAAAACGTTATTAGTCTTAACTGTTTATTCAACTACATATTTTTTATAAAACTGTTTTTTGCGTTTCCGAAAATCAGGAATGCAATGTTGGACTTTTTTAAACAAGTATTACCTGTTGGAATTGCTGAGGTGATTTTTTTGCCACATTTAGCAAAAACCACAAAAAAGCAAAAAGAGAGCCCACATTCTTTTTTTAACGAATGTGAGCTCTCTATTTTTTGATACAAAAAAAAGAGCATCTAAATGACTTAGATACACTAAACTTATACTTCTTTTAACAATTCAATTTTATCATATTTTTATTCAAAAGTCAATGCATTTTATCAATAAAATAAAAATTTATCTGAAGTTTATGCGTTTTCAACAAGGAATAACAAGCGTATTCGGATATAATGTACAAACTGATTGGCGGAAAATATCAACTATCTAAGTTGAACACTCATTATATAATAAGAAAGACAGTGAATTTCACGATTGATAGTATCTTTGTTATAAGCTTGAATAAGTAAAGATACCGAGTAACTTATTATTCTATTTTATTATGAGCAGTATAAGAAAAGAGATAGATATAACATATAAGTCAATTACATCTTTTTTTATCTTGCAGCTAATTATAGGTGCTTTGTCAATAAAAAACTGAGCCACTTCGCTAATAAAAAAAGTGAGCCAGTTATGATAAATAAATAATGAAACACTAGCACGTTTGTGCTATCCGCTGATTTTATTTTTGAAACAACTTGAGCTATTGCTTTTTTAGGGCGAATGTGATATGGAAAAGAAACAACTGTTATTTGTATTAAAACGATATATCTTCTTCCTTTGTAATACAAGAAGCGGTGCTTTCTTCTATATTATAATGAGTAGCTTATTCTTCTTATTTTATCTTATAACAATAATAAGTAAACATACTGAGTATATATGATCAAATAAAACTGAACCACTTATCCTTATTTCTTATTTATTTGCTTACTTATTACAGTTTTATGTTTATATAAATAAAAACTTGTTATTTTATAATGCGTTATCTTCAGATTTTACAGCAATACCGCCAATGAAACACTAACACCTTTGTGCGATCCGCTGATTTTATCTTTAAAACAACTTGAGCTATTGCTTTTTTAGGGCAAACGTGATATAGAAAATAAACAACTATTATTTGCGATAAAACGATATATCTTCTTCCTTTGTAATATAAGCGGTGCTTTCTTCTTATATTATAATGAGTAGCTTATTCTTCTTATTTTATCTTATAACAAGAATAAGTAAACATACTGAGTATATATGCTAAAATAAAACTGAGCCACTTATCCTTATTTCTTATTTTTTTTGCTTACTTATTATAGCTTTATGTTTATATAAATGAAAAATTGTTGTTTTATAATGCGTTATCTTCAGATTTTACAGCAATACCGCCAATGAAACACTAACACCTTTGTGCGATCCGCTGATTTTATCTTTAAAACAACTTGAGCTATTGCTTTTTTAGGGCAAACGTGATATGGAAAAGAAACAACTATTATTTGCGTTAAAACGATATATCTTCTTTATTTTGAATATATAATATGTCATTTATTTTCTTATCTTATAAGTTGAACAAATATATCAAGTAATACAATTTTATTTATAATTATAAACAGTGTTATGGTGATCTGTCGTGGTGCTGCTTGTATCTTTTTCTGGGAAATATATATGCTTTCTTTTTTTGCTATGTCAAAAAGTTTTTTGCAAGAATTCTTGGCTATCTTCAAATATCACTTTTTTTGCGTCTTTTTAATTAATTCTCTTTTTTTATATTCCAGAAATCTGTATGCTTTATAGGATGTGTATTATACAAAAGTGCAACTGTCCGAATTTGTTCGCTTTTAAATTTGACAGATCATTTTGATGTGTGATACAATATATTTGGCAAATAAATGTCAAAATGTAATGAAGTAAACATTATATAAAGAAAGGGGTTTTTGAATGAACAATTATTGTTTAACAATGTGGGCAGAAGAACCGATAAGATGCAGTGAATGTGGAAAAGATATTGGATGGGAAAGAGTAAGTATTGAACAAACACCTGTAAAGATCGTTCCTGAGTTACTGCGGAGAGATATTGGTATAAAAGAGGGCGAAACCACCGAGATAACTTTAAGTAACCAAGAGATAGACGATATCCGAATATATTTTGAGGAACAACGCTCTTGGCATACTTTTGATATATATAGAATGTATGATTATAAAATGACACACCCTGGCAGCAGGATAAGAGCAAGGGTAACGTCTGTAAAAATGGAACTTGTCGAAAGACCAGACTTTGATAGGATACACAAGAGCATTTTAGTCATATGTTCAATATTAGGTATCTTATTTGTTGCATTAAAAGCAGAACGAATTTATTTTATTTTAGCTTATGGTGTTTTGACCGGCAGTATAGCATTTAAAATGTGTCTTAAATGTATAAGCACAATAAAAGAATCAAAGAATGTTCTTCTTTTTGGCGGTGAACGGCTTACGCTGTATGTGGATAAAAACTTAAAATGTGACCACTGTGGCTGTGAAATAAATCATCAATATGATCATAAGCACTCTATTGCTTGGACAAGTGATCCTGAAATGAAGCTTATAAAACAAAAGGTAAATAAGATATCAAAAACAAAGTGTACATACGGTATGCTGGACAGAAGAAATGAGCCTAAGCTTTTATCTTGTGAGGATATAGAAGATATAATAAAGCTCCAGCAGAATTTTTCTAAAAAAGAAAGAACCAAAAACGCTGAAGCTTTGAAAAACATAAATGATATGATAAAGAACAATGAGTGTTCGGCTTATCTTGTTTTTGATGAGGATATTAGTGAGTATGAAAAAAGATGATCAAATAATATAAGATGCAACTATTTACATAAAATATAATGTAGCACCGATGTTAAACTAACTTTCTTGAAAAGTGTTGGAATTAATATCTTCATTGTCACAAAAAATGTTCCGCTAGATCAGATGCTATGAATATAACAGAAATTCACGAAAGGTGAGAATGAAATTCACCACCCCACAAATTTCAACTATTTCGCAAAATATCAAACTATAGCAAAAATAAGAACAAATTCGTAAAGTATATCTAATAGTATTGTATTTTATACCATCTTGTAGTATAATGTATATATGACAAAAGCCGTAAACCAACTAAAAACAGGACGAATATATGAAGAAAATACTTATTACTATTTGTGTGGCAGTGGGCGTATATTTTGCATTTAGCAATACAATTGATGAATTTCTGTATCCAGAGAAAAGACCGGGATTGAATACATACGATACATACACCACAACAACACAGCAGACCACTACCGCAGTTACTCAGCAAACACCCATAGTCACTGATGAGGACGGTTATGAGCCTCGTGACGACCGAAAGCCTGACTATGTTCAGCCTGCAGACCCCACATGGTCGAAAAGGACTTTTAACTGGACGAGCTATGACAAACGATATACCTTTGAAATATCAATGAATATTCAGGACGATATGTATGAATATTATCATAGTCTTTTGAGATACTCATATGTGAAAGATTATCATAACTATGTAAGTGACGACAATAATCATAAGCTCGTAAAACAGCTTGCAGATGAAATAAAAAGCCTTTGCGACCAATGCGGTTATGGCGAATCTGAGACTATAAGAGAAACTGCAAATTTCGTGCAGAGCATAGAGTATGTTGACGACATGACCTCAACGGGATATACTGATTTTCCTAAATATCCTCTGGAAACGCTTTATGACCAGTGCGGTGATTGTGAGGACTCGTCCATACTTTTGGGAGCTTTGCTCAAAGAGCTTGGCTATGGCTGCATTTTTATCGAGCTTCCTGAACACGTTGCAATAGGAGTAAAGGCGACAGACGATGCCCCCGGCACGTACTATGATTACAATGGAAGCCATTATCTTTACATAGAAACTACCAATTCCGGCTGGGATATCGGAACGCTTCCTGATGATTTCAACGAGGAAAAAGCTAAGATATACGATGTGTGGTAAAATTTCAAAAGTCCACAGATGCGATCAATGTGATCGGGTCTGTGGGCTTTTTTTTATTATATTGTACATCAGAGATTTATCTAATTACAAAATGAATACCTTGTATCTGCTATTTTCTATCCTTAAAGAAATCCGCCCATTGGGGATTTTCTTTATCAAAAAACTGTTTCTGCTCTTTTGTTAATTTATAAGGATAATCATGGAACATATTAAATTCAGTGGTTTTGTCAAAGCTAAATATCCACACTCCGATAACTGTAGGGTCATCTTTCCACCAAATAGTATCGGTTTCTTTGTTTTTGTACCATATGTTTGGCACTGCACTCGACCTCTTTTCATAAATCACATTCTCTTGCAATTTCAGTACATTCAATCTCAAACTGAATTATCAAGTCTTAGAATATCAACGCTGAAATATGTGGCTTCAAAAATTCAAATGTCATATTAATTTTTGCAAACTATTTTTTCTATCCTGCAACAATGTCTCTTATTATCATCATAACTTATCCTCTCTTCTTGTCGATTTTTTGTTGCTTTTATTATATCATTTTTCTGTAGCAAAAACAAGGTGCAAAAAAAGTTTATTGTATGAGAAATACACTATCATATATCTCGCAAAAAAAATATAAGAAAAAAGAATATATCATAATTGTGCCGAATTGGTTCGGCAAACTGTACTAAGTGGGTGCTATAATATATACAGAAACTTGAAAAGGGAATAAAATCAAAAAAACACATCACAGACCATTTTGGAACAGTAAACAGAACCTTAAAGGTGCTATAATAAGCACATAAGGTCAAGACAGAGTTGATACGGAGGTAAGGCTATGAAAAAGAACACAAAGATTTTTAACACAGAGGTCATTGAGAGATTGGCATTGTCAGATAACATTCCGCCATTTGACGAGCAAAGAAAGGGTACACAGGTCATCATGACCGAGGAGGGCAAAAAGACGGTGATATATGATGATTATTCTATGTACTGTGACGCTGACGCAAGAAAGTGGAGAGTAGAGGCATACAACAGGACGGACGGCAGAAAGTATGATAGATTGTGTATGTGCGGAGGCGTTTATCCTACAAGAAAAAGGGCTATAGCTGAGATAGACAGATTTGCATACAGAGGTAAAAATCTGGTGTTCTTTGTCCTTCCAATAGATTTTACATATGACAAAAAGGCTATGATATGGCAGGGCGAGGAGCAGTACTCATGCGATGATAAGCTAGTCCTTGCAACTAAAAAAGAGCTTGTGGAAGAAAGCAAAAAGCGCATGAAGTTCATGACGGACAGAATGGGGAGTGGAAGAATAAACAGAAAGAAGCTCACAAAAGCGGAAGCAGAGGCTCTGGCGGCGTTTGATGAGTTTCAGAAGTATCATGAGGATAAGTGTTATCCATATGCTATCATAGGTGGCAATGCAGTGCTTTATGTTAGTCCGTACAAAAACGATTGGAAAGCCGAGCGTGAGTGCCTGGATATGAAAGGCGACGGCATAGACGGCTGTGTTTCAGCCTTTGTTTATAACAGTATCACCCCTGAAACAAGCGAGAAAGGAGATATTTTTTTCAAGATAATTTCAAATACTATAATTCGTGTGGCATAGCTGATTGACAGGGATATATTCCCTGTGATACAATATAATTATAGAGATAATTGTTATAGGAGGGCGAACTATGGCAGAAAAGGAAAATATAAAAGATAAGCTTGAAAACCTGAAAGAGGGGCATAGAAAGAGCAATAAGGATATCATAGAGTCGCTGTTTGCGATTCTGGGGTATCTGAAAAATAATACAGATGTGGACAATCCCACAAGTCAGACGCAAATGCGCAAGGTGGAGGAAATAAGCGAATATCTTGGCACAAAAAGTACATTTCACAACAAAATGGTAAACATGGCGATAGCCCTTGATTCCGCTGACGGCGTGACTTTGAATGAAAGACGTGACTGTAGATTGATGTTTGACTCCATAGACGCACTTATCAAGGAATATGAAAGCGACGAGTATTTTGATGACGATGATGACGAACTGACCCTTGCGGAGAAAATAAACTCTGTGAGAGGTATATACTACAATCACCCATTTTCAAAAAGCGAGGTCACAGATCTTATAAATGCCGTGAAAATGTCAAAGGCGATAGACGAGGATAAAAAGCCTGACCTAATTGAGCGTATAAAAACCGAGCTTGCTTCAAGCCATTATAAGGAGTATACCTGCCCCATATACAACACCGAAAATACAGATTCTCATGGGCTAAGAGAGAATCTGAATACTATCCAGCAGGCGATCAGCAACAGGCAGCAGATAGCCTTTAAGTTCAATTATTATACCACAGAATATGACCTGAAAGCCAGCCAATATATACTCAAACCTGTTTTGACAAAACGCAAGGACACTTTTGTAAGCCCGCATTTTATCGTTGCTGATAAGGGCAGATTTTATATGCTCGGATGTTTTGAAAGCGACAAACCGAGATATACAGAGGGCAAAAAGCAGCTTTGTATATATCGTATCGACCTTATGTCGGATATCAAAATAAGAAAGATAGGCAAAAGCTTTGCGGCGGCAACAGGTGCTAACAACGTAAATAATGCCGTTCAAGGGAGCAGTTACGAGCGTTTTAAGAACAATCACCTTGGCATGAGTTATGACGCCCCCTCAACTGTTACCTTGAAAGTGAGAAATCCATATAAAACAGGAATGAACAATCTTACCTTTATCCATGACAGCTTTGGCGAGGATTATAAGATAACAACGGAGAAGTACAAGAAGGAGCATAAGCTTCCTAAAAATCAGACGGATTTTGAGATAGTTGAAGTAAGGACAAGCCCATACGGCATAGTAAATTGGGCTTTGCAATATTCAGACAAGGTGGAGTTGATAGGACCTGAGAGCGTAGTCAAAAGCATAAAAGAGCGAGTTGAAGAACTCTGTAAAAAGTATAATGTGAATGTTTAGGAGGAAAAGTTATGGAAGCTAACAAGAAGATAAAATCGTATGAGCCAGAAAACTTTGAGGAAAACTATAAGGCGTATTTGGTAGACCTGTTGTCAACGAATTATAAAACATATGAAAATAAAGGGGACGCTGAAAAAGAAAGAAAAAGAATTTGGAAACAACTCGGAGATAGTGAAACAGCTTACTGTGATATATATATAGACCCTGACTATAAGAAAAATAAAGACTTTTATAGACACCTATCAAGTTTTCTTAATGCGGCAAGCTGGAAGAATAAAAAGAAATTGTATTTTAAGGCAAATGAACATAAACCTGATAAAAATATTGACGGCATGATAACTGTTTATAAAGACCCAAAATGTGAAGACTACTGTTTTACACTACACTCAGACCAGCTTGGTTTCAGCGCAGTTCCTTGGATTTATTTTAGCACCAAATATCCATTGAGTAGATATTTTGAAATGCAGAAAAATAAATCAGACAAAGACCCAGACGCAATAGCTAATTTTCTCACAAAATATGTTTACACAACAAGAACTCTTGGTGGCTCTTTTCTTTGGCCTGAGAGTTGGTATAAAGCATACAATATGAATAGGGGTAATGGAAAAAATGATAATAAAGACAATAACAAAGATAATAATATAGGCTATATTGAAGATAGGGTTGACTTGACTTTGCTGGAAATAAAGCATTACTTTGAGTATAGAGAATTGGACGATAAAAAGAAATTTAAATATAGCGGAGATATTCTTTTCTCTCGTTATAAATTTCTAGACACTCAAACATGGTTTGGCTTCTTTGACAGCTTCGAGGACTATGTAGACTTTTTTCTGTTTAACGGTTTTGTAAAGGAGATAAATAAAAATGGCAAAAAAGAGTATATGCCGATAAATATTCTTACTGGAGATCCTTTTGAAAAAGATTACTTAAATTATGAAAAGGACGTTCTCAAAGTGCTAGAAGAAGATAAGCTAAAAGCAATGCTCGACCTAGTTATGCGTAAGGTCAAAACAAGATCTGAGGACATGGAAAAACTGATAGCTAAATACGACCAAACTAATGATACAAAAGGAGAAAAGCATGAAAATATACTGCATGAGTGATATCCATGGCTGTTATTCAGCACTTTGCGACGCTTTGGAGCTTGTCATTGACCACCTTGACGAGCCTGACACAAAGCTTATCTTTCTGGGAGATTATATCCACGGCGGTGAGGACAATATAGCTGTGCTTAAAAAGATAATGGGCTTGCAGAACATATATGGTCATAGGAAGGTGGTGGCGCTTCTTGGCAACCACGAGGAAATGGTGATGAGCGGTTTTTCTTCGGTCAATGAAATGCTAGGCAGCGGCGAATATGATGACTCTGATGACTCGTATAGATATTGGTTTGAACGTCTGCCGAGATATCATGTTGAGGGCAACACTATCTTTGTCCACGCTGGCATTGACGAGGATTCGGGCAATGCTTGGGAATACTGCACCGAGGATTATATTTTTACAGAGCAGTATCCTCACCGGCTTGGCAAGATACACGGACTTGATAAAAAGGTGGTGGCAGGGCATGTCCATACCAACACGATTTCAGGCGATCGCAGATTTAACGATATCTACTATGACGGAGCGAGTCACTACTACATTGACGGAGATGTGCTCAGCACAGGAGATATAAATGTTCTTATGGTAGACACTGACACTGATAAGTATTATAAGGTAACAGAGAATTACAATGTTCCTATTGAGCCTTATGACAGTGAAGCTTGGTAGACTATTGTATGCCGTCTTAAAACCCAATATAACACTAACGTCCCCAAGTTTCCCTCGGGGACGTTTTTTACTTTGTCAACTGCCATGAAAAGAGTTAATTAAAAATTCAGAACTTTTGTTCGATTTTCTATTGTAAAACAGAAAGTTTCGTGGTATACTATTATACATAAAGGAAAAAGGCGGTGATGCTATGGAAAAGACCTATGTTGCAATAGACCTGAAATCTTTTTATGCTTCGGTGGAGTGCGTGGAAAGACAGCTTGACCCACTGAATACAAATCTCGTGGTGGCTGATGAGAGCCGAACGGAGAAAACTATATGTCTTGCAGTGTCACCGTCACTGAAAAGCTTTGGTATTTCAGGCAGGGCAAGGCTTTTTGAGGCCATTCAGCGTGTGGAGCAGGTCAATAAGGAGCGTTTGCAGAAAGCTCCTAAAAGACAGTTTGCAAAGAAAAGCTATATCTATTCGGAGCTATCTGACCCTGCCTGCGAGCTTGATTATATCGTGGCAACTCCGCAAATGGCGAAATATTTGGCTGTGAGCGCAAAAATATACGGGATTTATCTGAAATATGTGTCACCAGAGGATATTTTCGCCTATTCTATTGACGAGGTCTTTATTGACGCAACGGGCTATCTCGGGCTTTATAACGTTGACGGACGTGGCTTTGCACAAATGCTCATTTTGGACGTGCTGAAAACTACAGGTATAACCGCCACAGCAGGCGTTGGAACGAATATGTATCTGTGCAAGGTGGCAATGGATATTGTGGCAAAGCATATCCCTGCGGATAAAAACGGCGTCCGTATCGCAGAGCTGAACGAACAGCTTTACAAAGAAACGCTGTGGGGGCATACCCCTATCACGGACTTTTGGAGTGTGGGCGCAGGCACAGCGAGCCGCCTTGAAAAGCTTGGTATTTACACCATGGGGGATATCTCACGCTGGTCGCTGGACCATTATCTTATAGGGAAGCTTTACAAGGTTTTCGGCAAAAATACCGAGCTTCTTATCGACCACGCATGGGGTATCGAGCCTACCGCCATACCTGACGTGAAGTCATACCGCCCCTCGAACAACAGCATTTCCTCTGGGCAGGTCTTGCAAGAGCCGTGTAATTATGAGCGCACAAGGCTTATTCTGTGGGAAATGGCTGATATGCTGTCCCTTGACCTTGTGGATAAGGGCGTTGTAACAAATCAGATCGTTCTCACTGTGGGGTATGATAAAGAAAGCTTGGCGGACGGTCACTATACAGGCGAGGTGGTTTGCGACCACTATGGCAGGAAGATACCAAAGCACGCTCATGGCACTCAAAATCTAGGCAGGCACACTTCCTCGACCAGAAAAATAATAGACGCGACCATGGCGCTTTTTGACAGAATTATCGACAAGACTTTGCTTGCAAGACGGCTTAATCTGACCGCCTGTAATGTCATAAGAGAAGAGGATATCCCCGAAATTGAGAGCTATGAGCAGATAAGCTTGTTTGATATGGCGGAAGCGGCAAATGCTGATAACAACGCAGAAGAAAAAGAAAGGGCATTGCAGGAAGCAATGCTCTTGATAAAGCACAAATATGGGAAAAATGCCATTTTGAAAGGCACGAACTATACCGAGGGAGCTACGGCGAGAGAGCGTAACCGCAGTATAGGCGGTCACAAGGCATGAAAGGTGGGGCTTACAATGTATGACAATTATTATGATATAAAGCAGTTTTCACGTCCGCACTATGACGATCATCCGCAAATGTCTATATCAGACAGAGCGGCTCAGTTCAGCCCTTTTGCAGCTTTGACAGGCTATGACGCTGCTGTTGATGAAACCGCAAGATACACCGAAATCAGGGAGGAGCTGACAGAGGACGAGGTAAACAAGCTCAATGACGATCTCAACCGTCTGCTTGATATGTTTGACGAACGTCCTGAGATAAGGGTGACATATTTTGTTCCCGATAAGAGAAAAAGTGGTGGCAGCTATCAGACCAAGACAGGCATAGTGAGAATTTATGACGGCTACACCAATGAGCTTGTTTTTATGGACAAGACTAGGATAGCTGTGGAGGATATGTGTTTGGTGGAGTTTGTGGAGGAGAGAGGGAAAATACAGTAGAATAAACCTTATTTGCTGATTCTTTTTGAAGGAAGAAAATCAAAGGTACAGTTAAAACTTTTTTGCATAAAAAAGACTTCATACCGCTGTTAAACAGTATGAAGTCTGAAAAAAATCTTAGATCACCAGCAGTAGCATACAGAGTAGATCGTTACTGTGCCGTTTGCTGCACCTGCATGGATCTGATCCAGCTTTCCACCGAAATCAGAAGTGCCGAATGCTGACTTGCAGTTGTTGTAAGAATACTTTGCGTAGTAGTGTCCGTTTGCTGTGCCTGTTTCGCTTGGTGAAACCTTTGCCCACTCTGCTCCGCCTGACCAGCTCTGAAGAACAAATTCTACCTGATTCTTTGTTCCTGAGTATTCAACGTAGAAGTAGCCGTTTGACTGAATGTCATATGCGTTGAAGCTTCCGCCATTCTTTGAAGTCATTGCTGAAACAGCCTGACCCCATGCTGAAGCAGTTGAAGAACCCCAGAAGATCGATTTGTAATTGCTGCCTGAGCTGCTTGAAGAAGATGAAGATGAGGAAGAACCTGATGTTGATTCAAGATACCAAAGCTGGCACTTTCCGCCCCAGTAGCTCCACTGGTTAATGTTTGCTCCGTCAGCTGTGTTCTGTTCGTAAACGTCAAGGCATGAGTAGCAGTCTGAGATCTTTGTCTTGATAGCATAAGCGTCGCCGATCTTTACAAGCTGGAATTTCTGACAGTCACCGCCGTGATACTGCCACTGGTTGATGTTAGCACCATTGTCCCTGCTCCAATTGTATACGTCAAGACAGCTTTTGTAATTTGATGCACCTGTGTAAATAGTGTAATAGCCGTTTTCGTCGCTTACAAGCTTGAATTTCTGATTGTTTCCGCCTGTACCTCTGTACTGCTGAACGTTTGTACCGTTGTCAGCCTTTGCCTTGTATACGTCAAGATACTTGCCGCTGAGTGCGCTCTTAATGTAATATGTTCCGTCAAGTCCGAGAACTCCGCCGTTGGAATCTGTTGAAGTTCCTGAAGAAGAACCGCCGGAAGAGCTTCCTGAACCGCTGTAAACTGAGCAGGTCTTAGAAGTTGCCTTAATTCCGTTTGAGCCATTGATAAGTGTATTTCCCCATGAAGAAAGGCTTGAGCCGTCCCATGAGTTTGCAATGTCGAGGTAGCTCATGTCAGAGTTGTTGCCCTTCCATGACCAGCCAAGATAGCCTACGCCCTTGCTTGTGCAGTAGCTCATGATAGTAGCCTCATCAACGTCGCCGTTTGTGTGCTGACCGCCGAACTCGCCGATAACAACAGGCACACCGATGTTGAGTGCGTTATCAATGTTGTTTCTTACAGTTGACGCGTTTCCGCCTGCGTATTCATACATATGAATGGAGAATACGGTGTTCTTCTGTGAGTCTGCGTTGAAAACAGACTTACCGTAATCCTTGATGCTGTCAGGATACTGTCCCCAGCCTGCGCAGTCTACCATAAGCATATTTGTAATGCCTGCGTTTCTTACAGATTGGATAGCAGACTTGTAGCCGTCAGCCCATGCGCTTCCGTTCCATGTGCCGTACCATTCATTTGCGATGTTTACGATAACATATTTCTCAGTACCGCTGAGAACGCTCTTCATTTCCTTCCAGTAGTCAACGCACTTGTTAAGATCATAAGTGCTGTCGCTGCCTGTTGCGTCATGTACTTCAAGAATGCATATCAGCTTGTTTGACTTGCACCAGCTGATGATGTTCTTTACTTCCTGTGCACTTGTTTTTGTGTACTTTGAGCCGTTTGCAAGTACGACTCTTACGGTATTTGCGCCGTTGTTTGCAGCGCCCTTGATAGAAGTTTCAGTCTTCTCTGTGTACCATGCATGAGCAATGTTCACGCCACGCATAACGAACTTGTTTCCGCTAGCGTCATAGATACTAGTACCGCTTACATAAAATCCTGATGCCGCCTCTGCGGTCGGTGTTGTCATAAAACCGAAGCAGGTTATTACGGCAAACATTACAGCAACAAAAGTCTGTAATGCCTTTGCAGAAAAAGTTTTGTTCTGTACCATAAAAAGCTCCTCTTATACAATTATTTTTTTAATACCGGTATTCTAAGGCAGCACTGCATTATCCTTGTGCGTTGCTGCCTTAACTCTGTCAACGTAAAACATTATATTATTAAAAGTAAAATAAGTCAACTTAAATATTTGAGTAAAACGTTTACACAAATAATTTTCGTATTTTAGCACAATTTTTCGTAGATTAATTGAACAATATGACTAATTTTTATCACATATGCAGTATAATATGTTGTATGTACACAAAACTTTGCTTTTAAATTTCAGAAAATTAAGAAACTTTTTGAAACAAAAATCGGTATATACGCTGCGTTGATGAACATATATACCGATATAAAATTTTCTTTATATTGATTCTATTAAGCCGTCAGAATATATCTTTTTTGTTCTCGTACAAATTCAGAGATCATAATCAGACCTCCTTATTCTAGTGTGGTATCACCGTATTTTACATCCTCAACTTCACGATCTAACTGAATGTCATGAGGCTTTCTATTTGTTGTATTTTATCTTGACATTGTCACACCTTTGTGATAAAATTAGTAATATGTAGGAAAATTATAGTGGAAAGGAAAAAAATAATATGAAGTTATTTAAGCGGACGCTTACGACGGCAGTGGCAGTGTGTCTTGCACTGCAAAGTGCAGTGGTATGCTTTGGAGCTGAGGCAGAGGAGCAAATTCCTGCTGGCGGAGAGGAAGTCGGTCTTTATACGTCGGAAAACGATGAAGCCATTCAGTTGACTGAGGATATGTATAGCAGTTGGTATGAAGGCGATCAGACGTATGACGGCACGGAAAAGACGCTTTATGGCTATTCTCTTAAGGACAGCAACAACTATTACCAGCTCACTGAGGACGAGGACTATGTTGTTACTTATGAGAACAACATAAACGTAGGTACAGCGACGGCTACTTTCACTGGTATAGGTAATTACACAGGAAGCTTTACAAAGAATTTCAATATCGTGCCAACTGATATTTACCGTGCGAATATTAACTACGAGTATGAGCAGAGCTATTGTGCCGGTAAACCTGTTCAGCCAAAACCTATTGTTACATACAATGATATTATGCTTGCTGAGGGCGTTGACTATGAGATTGAATATGAGGACGACTGTGGCGAGCTTGGCTGGCATTATGCTTATATTAAAGGTATCGGCAACTTTAATGGAACCGATTCCTTTGAGTATAGCGTTGTAGAGGCTGAAATATCCAGCGAGAATATTTCTGTGGATACTAGCTGCACCTACACGGGCTACGCTCAGACTCCTGCACCTGTTGTTACAGTTAGTGGTGAGGTGCTAAGACGTGACGTTGATTATAATGTATCATACACAAACAATGTGAATGCCGGAACAGGCTATATGACCATAGAAGGCATGAACGGCTATACAGGATATGTGACAGTGCCTTTCACTATCAGCCCGAAAGCTGTTTCTGAGGTCGAGATACTAAAAATAGCTGATGTGGATTATACTGGCAAAGCTGTCAGACCGAGCCTTTTTGTCAAGGCGGATGGAAATATGATCAAGAGTTCTGACTATACTGTAACATATTACAATAACACAAATGTAGGCACAGCGACCGCTGTTGTTACTCTTGGTGAAAACTACGAAAGCAGGTACCCTGTTTCGACAACATTCAAGATCGTTCTAGGAAAGCCAAAGGGATTTAAGGCTACCGCTGACTCTACCACTTCTGTAAAGCTTAGCTGGAACAAGATCGGCAATTGCAAATACAGGGTTTATCGCTATGATCCAAAGAAAAAGACCTACAAGCGTCTGACGGTCACGAGTTCCACAAGCTATACTGACAAGAAGCTTTCAGAGGCAACGAGTTATACTTATGCCGTAAAGCTTGAATACAACTCTAAGACCGGCCCTTATATAACAGTAAAAGGCAACACAAAGTTATCCGCTCCGAAAATGACGGTAAAGGCTTATAATAAGAAAGTCACAATAAGCTGGAAGAAGAACACAAAGGCTGATGGATATCAGATATACTGGTGCAAGGGCGATGAGTGGACTATCCCACATAACGATTACTATAGTATGCCAAAGGATTGCTATAACGATTATGTTCAGCTCAAGAAGATAACAAAGAACAGCACAACCTCTTATACAAAATCAGACCTTTCAGGTTCAAAGAATTATCACTTCAAAATGAGGGCTTATAAGACCATAAACGGAAAGGTGGTTTACAGTAGCTGGACGGGTATCCAATGCAAGATAAGCACTGTTTCAAGACTTAATGCGGCAACAAAGAAGAGCCACAGCACTTATAAGATCTACAACGTTCAGGGCAAGAAAACAAAGACCTCGACGCACACTCTTACAGCAGAGGAGAAGAAGATACTTAAAAACTTTGCTTCAAAGCATTTCAAGAAAGATTGGTCGGCGGCAAAGAAGGTCGAATATACTGCGGATTGGATAAGAAAGAATTTGAAATATGGCAGGATACCGACAGGCTCGCATAGCAAGAATATCTTTGTTTACAAAGAAGGTCAATGTTCTGATTACAATGGCGCACTGGTGGAAATGATGGTTTATCTCGGATATGACGCAAACCTTGTTATGGGCAACCGCAAGGGCGGAGGACAGCACTTCTGGGGCGAGATAAAGATAGACGGAGTGACTTATCTGCTGGAAGTCGGAGAAAAGGTCTATGACAGCCCACAATGGAATTACAAGTGGCAGTTTATGTGCCTTAAATATTCTGAGGCTGACGGTGGTTACAAGAAAAACGGAAAGCTATACTAAAACAAAATGCTCTGCGGAGAGTGTGATTCCGCAGAGCATTTTTTTTCGCTTTAATAAATTTGCGATACCTAATAAACCATTATTGCTTCTTCGCTGATTTTTTTCATGACATATAATGAAGAATATGTTGTAATGGTTCAAAATAGAACGATAATGAGAAAGGGAAGAGTAAATGTTTTTTGGGGATAAGCATAGAACGATCACCTGCTATTATGAATCATTGACAAAAGCGGTGTGTATATCTGCATGATAGTTATGGGACTGCAATTGCTATTTCGATAATGATCGTTTTTTTGTAAACTAAAGGGCAACTGATATCTTTTCAGTCGCTCTTTTTTTGTTTTATAATGGCAAAAAAATCTTATGATACTTCTTGCCAAATCCCTTCCAATATATTATAATGTATTTAGAAGATCATATTTGAAAGGAACATATGGAAAATGAAAAACATTGTTACAGCCCTGATGCAGTTTGTGATACTTGTGGTCGCACTTGTCATTGTGACCTTTGCTATACCTAAGATCGCAGGAAACGATGACAGATATGATAAGTACATAGCTGAAAACTCAAAGCAAGCCGTCACTGTGGGAAGTGCCTTTGGCGTTGTCAAAGACGGTGAAAAGGCTTCGTATACTGATATTGATAACAGCCTGAAAAATATCTTTAGTAAAGTGACTCCGCTGCAAAAGCCTGTGAATAAAGTCCTGAACAAGCAGATAAGCTTCAAGCAGGCAAAATATTTTGAATACTATTGGCTCACTGCACTTATCTCAGGTGTGCTTTGCTGGATATTTGCGGCAGGCTTTCCGTTCAGGATAGGGCGAAAGGGCTTCAATGTGTTTGGTTCTGTGTATAATAATTTTTCAAAAGTTGTTCTCCTTGAAGATGAGATGACCCGTGAGGAATATGAGGTCGATCTAGGTATGACCATATGGGGACCTTTGTGGATAATCCTTATTGCTCTGCGTGCGACCTTTGCTATTACATGGGGCTTTATCCTGCCTTTTGTGATAGCCGCCAATCTTGCCATAGGCATTATAAGAATAGTTGGAAACGTTATTATTGTCAGCGTCCGTGGTGCTGCCGCCACTGCAAAAAGGCACAGCCTCTCGCAAAAGCTTGACAAAACGACCTTTTCTATTTATCCTGAGGGCGGATATTTCAGAGTAGAACAGGATCAGGACAATGGTCAGGGCGTATATGTGAAAAATTATTGGAACGCTGTTGCGGCAAAGGCATTGTTTGAAAGCGAAGCCGGAAATAAGTCTTTCAGCAAGGAGGATTCTGAGGAAAATATTCTTCGTGGAGATATAAAAGAGAAGAAGTTTTATGAAACATATCGTTTGCTCAGCCGTATAAAGGGTCTTTTCAATAATGATATCAAGAGTAAAAAAGCAATTATCACCGCTTCATTAAAGAATAAAGAGGGCGGATATGAATACAGATTTATTGCTGAACCGGAATTGTATCATGTTTATATGGTGGGTGATGAAAAGGCAGAAAACCTTAGCCATAAGGATCTGAAAATAGATTTTAATGCCGCAATGCTTCTTGACTTGCTTGATTTTGACCGAAAGGGTCAAAGATATGATCATAATGATTTTCTTAATTTGTATTACGCTGATAGTGATGAATTTACGGCTAAGCTTATGAATTATAATCATAAGCTGATAGCAAAGTTTGGCAGAAACAGATATGACGAGTATTTTGAACAGCACAAACAGCAGATAATCGAACACCGCCGATATAAAAAGCTTTCGGCTGTGGGAGAGGACGATGAGTGAGAAAATTAAATATTCGATATAATAAGCCTCCCACGGAATTGTTTCTGTGGGAGGTTTTGCTTTCCGTACACCAAATCACCTACCGCTTGTGCAACTTTTTTGCCGTTTGTGCAAATATTATTGACTTTTTGTTAAGAATCATAGATAATTATTATAAATATTCATGCTGTTAATTAGAGATGCTTGTTAAACAATGAAAATGAGAATAATAGAAAACTCAGCGAAAGTGCTTGTGCAGACGATGAGCTATGATACTAAAACAGTTGAGTGAGCAATGGTGGACACTATGGCGGCTGTCATAATGTCAGATGATGAGAGGTGAAATATGGATAAAAAGGTAAAAGCTTTTTTTGCAGCTATGGGAATTGCCACGGCGTTGTTAGTGTCTGTTTCTGCATCTGCGGATAATTCTGACTCAGAAGTGCAGGTGAGCATCGACATTACTTGGGACTCATTGGAGTTCACCTATACAGACGGGCAGTGGGATCCTGAGACCCACTCATATAAAGGCGGCGGTTGGTCTGACAGCGGCGGAAATTTTACTTTGACAAACACAGGGAATGTGGGTGTTATGGCGGATTTTTCATACAAACAAGCAGAGGGCATGGAGGAGATAAAAGGCTATTTTTCAAGCAGTAAGCTAATAGTGCCTATTTCAGAAAGCCGAAACAGCAAACTTACTTTGTCGGGTAAACCGACAGCGCATTTTGAAAGCATGACGGTCGGCACAGTTACAGTGAATGTTACCACTGATGATTCGGGAGATGCAGGCGACAGTACGATAACAGGCTGGTATAAGGATGAGGAAACCGGCGATTGGTACTATTATGATAAGAACGGCAAATTGGTCACAGGTTGGTTTAAGGACGGCGGAAGTGAATGGTATTATGCCGATGAAGACGGCAAGCTTGTCAGAGGTTGGTTTAAAGACGGCGGAGACGATTGGTATTATTCTGATAATGACGGAAAATTGCACACAGGCTGGCTCATAAGCCCTGACGGGTTTAATGAACAAACTTTTTATTTTGATGATGACGGAAAAATGCACACAGGCTGGCTCGTAAGCCCTGATGGGTTTAATGAACAAACTTTTTATTTTGATGATGACGGAAAAATGCACATAGGCTGGCTCATAAGCCCCTTGGGTGCAAAGGGAAAGATGTTCTATTTTGACCCTATGGGCGTAATGCAAACAGGTTGGTATGTAGACGGCAATAATCGGTTTTATTTGGGAGCTGACGGCACAATGCTTTCCGCATGGCTTGTAAGCCCATTGGGATACGAGGAGGGCAAGACCTACTATTATGATGAAACAGGTGCAATGCACATGGGCTGGCTTACCGACCCTCCTGGGCCAGAGGGACAGACGTTCTATTTCAGCGAGCGTGGCACAATGGTAACAGGCTGGGCGAATATAGGCGACTATTGGTACTATTTTCACAGCGACGGCGTAATGGCAACAGACACCACTATGGACGGGAAGCACCTTGGCTCGGACGGAAGGTGGGACGGATACGGTGAAACACCAAATATGTAAGTAATATAATCAATTATAAAAAAAGGAGAACTCACTTATGAAAAAGACAATTTCTATCACAATGGCATTTGCACTTGTGGCAACACTCAGCACGGCGGCGTTTGCAGCGGTGGCTGATGACGCTGACATCAAAAAGGATATCGGCGTAAATGCAAAGTATGTTGAGGATATCAAGACTTCAAAAACTATCAGTGCCGACGTTGTGTGGGGAGAAATGGAGTTCACATACAGCGTGAACGGAACAAAGACTTGGAACGCTAAAACCCACGAATATGACATTGATACCAAGTGCGAATGGTCTGCAAAGGGCAATGATATAAGCGTTACAAACCATTCAAATACGGATATCGACGTTGATTTTACATATGAGCCACTTGATAAATACAGCTTTGTAAAGGGCGAATTTACATATGATGAAGTCACAATACCAACAGCTGAAAACAAGGCTGTCGATGACGAAATTCTCACAATAAGCACAGATCTCACCCTCAGCGGGGGGCTTTCATCGGACGTCACTGATCTCACAAAAGTAGGAAATGTGGCAGTAACTATCGCAGAGGCAGTGCAGTGATTGGCTTGACAATGCCGGAACCATAAATGTGTGTTACTGTTTAGACTTTCCTGAATTACCCCCTGAAAGGGAATTATGACAACAATAAATTTAAGCTATATTTTGCTGATAGCGGTCTATTGGTAGCGATGCTTGATAATCAAGCTCAAGATGATCTTCGGGCAAATAAAATTCCACAGAAGTTGAAATAGCCTGAATTCCACAACAGTTGACAAAACTGCAAAAATATGATGTGATTTCCAGGTAATATTTTAAGGGCAATGACACTCCGTGTAATTTGATGCTCTCAGCTGATTTTTTCATACAAATGAGAAGGTTAGGCAGCTTTCTTTTTCACGTTGCAATGAACGGCATGGCGGCAAGGGACAAGATGTTCGCTATGCTTGACGAGCCGACAAGAAATCATGACAGCCTTAACGAAGCGGTGATACTCAAAGTGCTCCGTGACGAGGGCGCAGGCAGAACAGTGGCAGTGGTTTGGGTGTGCCATGTGGTATACTTTGTTTTCGGCGTTAAGACTATCCGCAAGTAAGAATAATATATAGCGGTACTCTCAGTGGGAGTGCCGCTTTTTGATATGTTTTTAATAATTATTAACAAAATGTCGTAAAATTACTCTATAAATAGTTGTATTATTAAATCATATAATTATGACGGTAGAAAATGCCGTTAAAAATAACGGAGGAAAGAATATGTCTTACAACGAATTTTTACCAAGCTACTCTATTGGCGACGATTGCTACAAAGAAATACCTTATGTTACCCGACGTTATGGAAAAACCGCTGTTGTTATCGGCGGCAAGACTGCTATGGAAAAGGCTAAGCCTGAACTGCTTGCGGCTCTCAAAGGCTCTGACCTTGAGATAACCGACTTCATATGGTATGGCGGCGACTCAAATTATGAGAACATTGAAATGCTTAAAGCTATGCCGGAAGTGCAAAATGCAGATATGGTCTTTGGCGTTGGCGGCGGACGTGCCGTTGATACTGTAAAGACACTTTGCGACAGAATGGACAAGCCGTTTTTCACTTTCCCGACCCTTGCTTCAAACTGCGCTTCCTGCACGGCAATATCTGTTATCTACAACGCTGACGGCACTTTCAAGGAATATGCTTACCTCAAAGCACCTGCGCTCCATACTTTCATTAACACAAAGATAATCGCAGAGTCTCCTGAAAAGCTGTTCTGGGCTGGTATCGGTGACGCTCTCAGCAAAGAGTACGAGGTGGTCTTTGCCTGCCGTGATAAGGATATGACCCATACACCTTTGCTTGGTAGAGTTCTTGCAGAGGCATGCACAAAACCGCTTGTATCCTACGGAAAAAAAGCACTTGAGGATTGCAGAAATAACGTTTCTTCAAAGAATATCGAGCAGATAGCTCTTGATATCATCATTACAACAGGTCTTGTTTCAAATTTTACTGTTCATCAGAACAACCCCGACCCAAAGGACGATTACTATTATAATTCATCTCTTGCCCACTGCGTTTACTATGGTGCTTCGCTGTTTCCAAAGTGCGAGCATGATCACCTCCACGGAGAGATAGTTTCATTCGGCGTGCTTTGCCTGCTTACATATGACGAGCAGTTTGAAGAACGTCAGCACATTTTTGAGTTCAACCACAGTATAGGTCTGCCATGCACATTAGGAGAGATAGCTCTGACAGAAGAAGATGTCCCAGCCATTGCACATAAGGCGGCAAGCGTTGTTGAGTGGACTTATGTTCCTGGCGAGCCTAAAGAAAAAAAGTTTATCAAGGCGATACTTGATACCGATAAGGCAGGAAAGGAATTTCTAGCAAAGGCATAATAACAAAGAACAACAGCATATATAAATGGTGACTGAGCCGTATGGCTTTGTTATAAATAATAAAAATAGGAGAGTGCTTTTTGAATAAGTACAACACAATGGAGATTGCAGCGTAAACGGGAGGTTTACGGCGATCTTTAAAACCTCCCGCTGAGAAGCAGTTGACATTTACAACATTCAGGAGGTAAAACAATGGATAAAAATATTGTGATTCGTTTAGAGAAAAAAGAAGAATACTATGAAGTCGAAAACCTTGTAAGGGAGAGTTTTTGGAACGTTTACCGTCCCGGCTGTCTTGAACATTATGTGCTTAGTCAGCTTAGAAATGACGCTGATTTTGTGCCGAAGCTTGACTTTGTGATGTTGCTTGACGGGCAAATCTTTTAAACGATAAAAATCAAGGCTCTCTGCCATATAAACGGCAGAGAGCCTTTGTTTTATTCTTTCATCAAAGCCAACTGCCTGTCCACCCTCTCCTTGATTTTCCTGCGAAAATCATATGGCGAAAGCACCTCCACCACAGGTCCGAATGACAATAAACGTATTATTATCTCATTTTCATTCTGCTCGTCATATTTAATAGATACCATACATTCACCGCTGTCCTCATCAAAGACCGACTCTTTTTCAAGCTCTGCAAATTCAAGCATAAAACGATTTACCGCATTTCGCTCGTTAAGTATCTTTATTTTTGCCTGCTTTTTCTTGTTTGTGACAGCTAAAAAGCTATCAGGCGTTATATCTGTCAGCTTAGTTAGCGTGACCTGCGACAGATTTATAATTCCGCTGTCCACCATTCTGCGCTTTTGGTATCGGTTCACATAAACCCTGAACTTGTTGTTTTTGGCAGAGTATTCGATTTTTGTGGGCAGAAAATAGTGTGTGATGCGGTTGTCTTTTCTTGTCTGAAAGCTTATTTTTATAAGCTTTTTGTCATGGATAGCCGAGAGTATATCACGAAAATGCTGTATGTATTGTGGGTCATGAAAATCATCGCCGTCAGAATATTGGTCAAAGCAGGTCAAAAAGTTTCTCTGATATAGCTTTTTCGCACCAAGCAGTTCCGCCAACTGCGACTTTTGCTCAGTGTCAAGAAACAGACCGCTTCTCGGGTCGCTTAGCACCGCACAAAGCCACGCTTTTTCAAGTGCCGTCAGCGGGATATGAGGCTCTTTTTTCAGGATAGATCTGTATATGCTGTCCTCTTTTTTCAGCAAGCCATATCCGTCAGCTCCTGTGAGCTTAGGTTCGAGGAAAAGAACGCTTTCAGAAAAGCCGTTCTGCCTGATGATATCTGTTATCTCAGCCTTTGTGACAGTGTGTCTTTTCAGGATTTTCTCCGTTATGCTGTAATAGGTGCTGTAAATTTCCGAAAACAGTTTCATTCGTAAGCACCTCCGTATATCTCATAAAGCCTTGCGATATCCGAATCAAATTTATCCTGCAATTCCTCATTTGTTGTTTCAAATGCCACTATCCTGCCGATAAACGTTTTTATCCATGGAAAGGCTTCGTTAGCGTCAAAAATGTCAATGTCAAAGGCATAAAGCCCGTCGGATTTCTTTGTTACAGTACCGCTTCTTTTTTCACGTTCCAAACGCTTCACAACATACATTTCTTTTGCTTCGTCTACCGCTATCTCCATGTGGATATGCTCTTTTTGTCCGTATTTGCGAGCTTTTCCGAAGCTCGTTCCCCATAAAAATCTGCGGTTGTCCTCATAATATCTGTAATATGTATCATAGTCAGCTACCACATCAAGGGGAGTCACTTTCACTATGGAATCCACCCTTACAGACATCAAACGTTTCTGCTTTGTGAAATACATGATAAGATAATTTCTTCCTGTCTGCACCGAGCAATGTATCTTCAGCACAACGGCTGTTATCTCGTGCTTTTTGTCGTTCTTTCGGCTTACACAGGATAGCAGAACAGCCTTTTTCTGCTCCATTGCCCCCATGATATCAATGAGTATCTCATCATCAAGAGTATGCACCATGTAAGCGTGCTTTCGCACAAAAATATTATTTTTCGCACCCAGCTTATCCATGATAAAGCTGCCCACCACGCCAAAAGGGTTTTCCTCAGAGAAGAATTTTATCATATCCCCCAAGCCCTTATACTGACTTACGATATCGTCAGCATAACAGTTGGTCTTTGTGTATAGGATATTTCTTCCGCTTTTGACCTCCGACACCAAGCCCTCTTTTACATATTCTTTTAGCTTGATACGGATTATCTGCACGTCTATTATCATGCCGTAGTTTGCAGAAATATAGTCTGCTATCTCCGATACCGACATGGCGTTATCTTCAAGAGCGTCCATTAAAATAAAGTGCAGACGGATATCATTGTCCGTAAAGGTCTTTGAACGATAGCACTGATACAGTGGGTTTTGAAAAATGTTCCCCGAATCCACCTGCACAGATACTTTCTTTTTGTGACCCTCCAAAGAGGTGTGAACGTGGTCTGAAAGCCAGCTTTCTATCCTGCGTCTTTCGTTGTCATAGGTGCGCTTGCTTTTTGCGTCAAAGCTTTCTCTTGTGTGAAATCCAAAGATATAGAAATCACGCACATATTCTCTTATCTTTTCAAAATTCTTTATAAGTTCAGAATATACCGCCATTCAGAACACCTCCTTTGATAACATTATACCAAATCTATACTCCCATTGCAATACATAACAAAACCTCGCACCTTTTTTTATATGATTATTTTGTATCTATCTGCTATAATACATACAACAGCAAAAGTAGGAGGTGCACAAAATGTTTGAATATTATGATAAAGATAAAATGCTAGTACCGATCAAGATATGGACAGAGTCTATAGACGATATCGAGGAAAGCTGTCTTGAGCAGGCGATAAACCTTGCAAATCTTCCATTTGCCCATGACCATATCGCATTGATGCCTGATACTCATACAGGAAAGGGAATGCCTATAGGCGGTGTGATAGCTTGTAAAAATACGGTGATCCCCAATGCAGTTGGCGTTGACATCGGCTGTGGAATGGCATTCGTGCAGACAGATATCCCTGTGAACATTCTTCGTGACACTGTAACAGGGAGCGGCGAGCTTATAAAGGTGATAGTAGGAAATATACTCCGTACTATCCCAGTGGGCCTTAGTCATTATGGCAAGCCGCAGGCTTCTGTCGTGCTTGATAAGGCGCAAAGCGAGATAGAAAGATACAATGCTGACAGCGAATTGCTGAAATTTATCGAGCAGGGATATTATTCCGTTGGCTCACTGGGTGGTGGAAACCATTTTATCGAGATACAGGAAGACGAAAACGGCATGGCTTGTATAATGCTCCATTCGGGAAGCCGAATGTTCGGCAACATGATAGGGCAATATTTCAACAAGATAGCCCATGAGATGAATGACAAGTATTTTTCAACTGTTCCCTCAGAGTATAATTTGCCGTTTCTTCCTGTGGATACAGACGAGGGTCAGAGATATCTCAACTGGATGAAGCTTGCAATGGACTTTGCTTTTGAAAACAGAGAGGTAATGCTTGAAAAGGTAAAGCATATTTTCACAGAGCAGGTTGAGAAGTATACGGGTATCACACCGAACTATAGTGACGAGATAAACTGTCACCATAACTATGCCGCACTGGAAAATCACTACGGTGAGAACGTGTGGGTACACCGCAAAGGCGCTATCCATGCGGCAGAGGGCGAAGTCGCTATAATCCCAGGATCTATGGGCTCAAACAGCTATATAGTCAGGGGCATGGGCAAGGCTGAAAGCTTTTTGACTTCTTCTCATGGTGCAGGCAGAAACTATTCACGCACAGGCGCAAAGGAGAAATTCTCCGTTGAGTCTGTTATGGTAGACCTGAGGCAAAGAAACGTGGTGCTTGGAAAGACTAGTAAGAAAGACGTGGCTGAGGAGTGCCGCTTTGCTTACAAGGATATAGATGTTGTTATGAAAAATCAAAGTGACCTGACGACCCCTATAAAGAAGCTTTTCACAGTGGGTGTTGTCAAAGGATAGGAGGTAATTTATATGAAACTTGCAACTGCATTGGCTGAACGTTCTGATATCCAGAACAGAATAAACACGATCTCAGTCAGACTTGACAATAACGCAAAGGTGCAGGAGGGCGATGTTCCTGCGGAAGACCCAAAGGCTCTTATGGAGGAGCTTGACAGGCTGATAGTCCGTCTTGAAGACCTGGTGGCGAGGATAAATCTGACCAACAGCGGAACAGTATACGAGGGCAAGACTATCACAGAGCTTCTTGCACACAGAGATTGTCTGAAAAAGAAGGTAAGGGTATTGCGGGATTTTCTGAATACCGCAAGCGACCGTGTCACAAGAATGACAAGAACAGAGATAAAAATAGTCAGCACTGTGCCTGTGACAGAGATACAGAAAACGGTTGACGGTCTTGCAAAAGAACTGAGAACTGTGGACGAGAAAATTCAGGAGCTGAACTGGACAACAGAACTGGTGTGATGAAATGGGTGGGATATCTACAGGGTGGATGTATCTCTATCAGCAGAGAATGTGCTGATTATGGGCAGAAACTTCGGGCAGGTTTCAGAGGTTCAAGTCCTCATTTGACAACGCATTGCCAGCAACGTAACATGCGTATCGTAACAAATTCTTATTACCACCTTGCATCAACTGTAGATAGGGTAGGGATATGAAAAACGGCATGACCTTGATTTGGTCGTGCCGATTTTTTTATGCAATGTCATCAGAATATTTCGTAAAATGTGCAAATGCTCAAATTGTTCCCTCATAAAATGTGTGAAATCAAAAATTATTCACTCATAAAATGTGCAGAGAGTGCCGCAATCGCCTATTTTACGCCACTTTACTCTTCGTGTGCAAGAAGCCTTTTATAGCTGCGGTCAATGCCTATTGCACCAAGGGGTGCTGTGATAAGGATCGCAAGCACAGCCACAGAAAGCACTATCTTTCCGCAGGGCAGACCAAGGGACATCGGCACTGAGCCGATAGCCGCCTGCACTGTCGCCTTTGGCATATATGCCGTTACACAGAAAAGCTTTTCTTTAAGGGTCAGCTTCGTGCCGAGAAGACATATCCATACGCCCACGGCTCTGAAAATAAGCGCTCCGAAAATAAGAAGCACAGCCGCCACACCTGCCGTAAGGGTGTAGCGTATGTCCACTGCCGCACCAACAAGGACAAAAAGCACAGCCTCAGCGGCTATCCAAAGCTTGCCGAACTTTTCTGAAAGCCTTGCAGACACGCTTTTGTCAGCCTTTATTTTTATCACGCAAGCCATTGCCACAACTGCAAGAAGTCCCGATACAGCCACATAAGGCTTCAAAAATGTTTCCACTGACATGAGCAGGAACGCCAAGCCCAAGATAGCGATGACCTTTGTGCTGTTTCTTATTTTGTTACCTTTGCGGTAGGATATCTCAAAAATATAGAAAAGCACAAACCCTGACAGCGAGCCGAGAAGCACTCCGAGGATTATTGACACAGGGATATTGAGAAAATCTGTCGCCTTTGCAGAGCCACCCTGCGCCATTGTTACGAATGTGGAGAACAGCACGATAACGAAAATATCATCGCATGAAGCTCCCGCAAGTATCATTTGCGGTATGCTTTTTTCAGTGCCGTATTTTTCTTCCATAAGCTTCACCATTCTCGGCACTACCACCGCAGGGGATACCGCACCAAGCACCGCACCCATAACAGCGGCTTCCGTGTGGTTTATCCCAAGAAGCAGCGGAGCAAGGATAAAATATCCAAGTATCTCAAAGCTTGCAGGCAGAAATGACATCATGACCGCAGGTCTGCCCACCTTTTTCAGGTCAGACAAATTGAGTGACAGCCCCGCTTTGATAAGGATAATGATAAGGGCTATCTGCCGAAGCTCTGAGGATATGCCAAGTATCTTAGGGTCGAGCAGGTCAAGAACGTAAGTGCCTGTGAGAATGCCCGTTGCAAGCATACCGATTATCCTCGGCAGACCGATAGTCTGAAAAATGGCGGCGGCTGACAGCCCCACAAGAAAGATCACAGCCAGTGAAAATAACATAATTATACCTCCCAAAAATCAAAAAAGCTGACAACTCCTGCGTAAAAAAACAGAAGTCATCAGCTTAATAAGCGGTTTAGGTTTCCCAGGGGAGAACATCATTCCCCAATATGAGATTTTACTATTGTATTTTACCACATTGCCGTGATAATGTCAAGTGCTTAACAGGTCTGCGGTTGGGCTTTTTTCATTTTTGTGGTCTGGCGCTGAGCCATAACAAGCTTGTAGTATACGCCTTTTTTCTGCATAAGTTCAGCGTGAGTGCCGAACTCTGCAAGTCTGCCCTTGTCAAGGACGATAAGCCTGTCGGCGTTGCTGAGGGTGGAAAGTCTGTGAGCAATGGCAATTGTCGTCCTGCCCTTTGTGAGCTTGCCCAAAGCGTCTTGTATCTGCTTTTCCGTCTGAGTGTCAAGAGAAGCCGTCGCCTCGTCAAGTATTATTATCTTAGGGTCATGGAGTATCGCTCTTGCAATGGCAATTCTCTGACGTTCGCCGCCCGAAAGCTGATAGCCCTTGTTGCCCACTCGGGTGTTGTAGCCGTCAGGGAGCTTTGTGATAAAGTCATGTGCATTCGCAATTTTCGCTGCCCTTATTACTTCCTCAAAGGTAGCGTCAGGCTTTGCATATGCTATATTTTCAAGTACGTTTCCGTCAAAAAGAAAAGTTTCCTGCAACACCACGCCCACCTGTGAACGCAGGCTGTGCTGTGCAATATCCTTTATGTTCACACCATCAATGCGTATCTCTCCCTGCGTGCAGTCATAAAGTCTGAGAATAAGATTTATCATTGTGGATTTTCCCACACCTGAGTGTCCCACAATGCCTATCATTTCGCCTTTGTTTATCTTGCAGGTTATGTCTTTCAGCACAGGATTGTATACCTTGTAGCCGAAATAAACGCCGTCAAATTCGATATCGCCTTGAATGTCAAGGTCAATAGGGTCATCACAATCACGAACGTCAGTGTCCTCGTCAAGTATCTCAAAGACCTTGCCTGCGGAAACTGAGGTGTCCGCAAGATTTCTCGGTATCTGTATGAGCCAGCGTATAGGTTCGTAAAGCATTGCAACGTAGGTGGTGAACTGTATAAGCTGACCTAATGTCATGGTGTGGTCGAGAATCATGTTTCCACCGAAATACAGTACGAAGAAGTTACCAATGGTGAGGATAAATTCTGAGGCAGGAATGGTGAGATACCACATCATTTCCGCACGAACACAGCTTTTCGCCCAGCGTTCGGAACATTCTGTGTAGCGCTGTATCTCCCTTACTTCGTTGCCGTAGGACTTTACAACTCTTATGCCGTTTAAAATATCATGCAAAGTTTCTCCATGAGAAACGCCGTTTTTCCATACCTTTGTGTAACGTATCGCCATGGCGTCAAAAAGCTTTTGCACTATTATGAAAACTATCGGCACAGGCAAAACTGTCATAAGCGCAAGCCGCCAGTCCATGATAAAAAGCAGTATGCCTATTATTACAAGGGAAAGTATTTTTACTATGGCGTCCTTGCCGTTTGCAGTGATGAAGTCCTCAAGCTTTGCGGCGTCGCTTGAAACACGGTTGATAAGCTCGCCTGCTGTTCGCTTTGATATGGAGTTCATGGAAAGCTGCTGTGACTTTTCAAATATCTCCTGCCTAAGGTCACGTCCCAAATTGAGTGCGACCTTGAAGCTGTTTTTCATGTTGAAAAACTCAAACACTCCTGCCAAAAGCAGCAGGGTGACGATAGTGATTATAACGCCTGCAAGTCCTGCCCAATGGGTGTTTTTCGGGGTAACGTACTTGTCGATTATAACTCTGTCAAGATATGGCGCAAGCACCCAAATAAGCTCGGAAAGTATCGTGCATATAACTGCGATCGCAAAATATTTCTTGTATGGCGCAATGCGTTTTATGAGCTTGAACATTGTCTTGCCCTTGCCTGTGCAGTAGATACATTCCTTTGCGCCCTCCAGCGGCAGACCGCATTTTGGGCATACAGGCTCTTCCGTGTCAGTTATCTCCATAAGCTCGCCTGTGCGCAAACAGTGGTCAAGAAGCTTCATAAGCTCGGCGTATCTGAGAAACTGATCCTGCGAAAAACCGCAGAAGCAGATAGTTTCACCGCTTTTCAGTGTTCCCTGAGCCATTGAAGTGCCTATCTGCTGTTTGCACTCAAACTCGGAGAAATCGTCTATGCTGTATTCAAGTGTTATCTCACTGCCGTTGTAAATGTATATCTTTTCTTTTGTCACGCAGAAATGTCCGTCCATTTTGTCGCCCTTACAGGTGAAGTTTGCAGGCAGAGAGTAAACAATGTCTGCCGGGGCATTCTGTGGCAGGGAAGTTTTTAGATCCATATTTTCACACTCCTTTCAGTGTGGTCTAACACCTTTTAGGTGTACATTTCAAGCACCTGACGGCTTTTTCTGTCAAGCTTATGAATGTCAGGACAGAAATATTTGTTGCCGTCTGCGTCGTTGACGTAGAGATAATCATAGCCTATCATTCTGAAATTCTGATACCAGTCACGGATACAGATAGTTTTCTGTCCCGAAGTTGTGTCAGCCTTGACAAAGATCGCACCACGCATATTGTCCTTTATGCTGTAGACCTTTGTTATCTCAGGCATATAGTATTTGTATTCAAGATAACTGTCAAGAAGCTTGTATTGCTCATCGTCAAGCTCCGCCATATCTTTTATCACGCCTATCTCACGGAACTCTTTTTCGGAATTTTCGTATGAAAGGCTTATGTAGGTGGTCTTTGAGTAAAATGGTATGAGCCTTGTGGGGTTTACCTTGTGATAAGTCCTGCCCTCATAATCGAGGGTAAGAAAACCGCTTTCTTCCTTTGCAAGGCGTATCTTTTTGCAGTCAAGCAAGGTCAGCTTATCGACCTCGTAGACCTCCTGCTCAGCAGTAATATTTTCAGCCATTGTGTTCATCTCCTTACTATTCGTTTATGAACTGCAATGCTTCAGATTGCAGCTTGTAAAGCTCGAAATATTTGCCTTTTTCTTTTATGAGCTTGTCATGTGTTCCCATTTCTTTAAGCTCTCCATTTTCGATAACGCAGAGCATATCAGCGTCACGGAGAGTTGAAAGGCGGTGTGCGATAGAAATAATCGTCCTGCCCTGTTTCAGATTGTCGATAGCGGCTTGTATCTTTCGCTCTGTCCTTGTGTCCATGGAAGCGGTCGCCTCGTCAAGGATAAGTATGTTAGGCTTCTGAATGATAGCCCTTGCGATAGATATTCTCTGCTTTTCACCGCCTGACAAGGATATTCCGCCCTCGCCGACCTTAGTGTTATAGCCCTCAGGGAGCTTTGTTATAAACTCATGTGCGTTTGCGGACTTTGCCGCTTCGATAACTTCTTCCATGGTGGCGTCAGGGTTTGCATAGCGGATATTGTCAGCTATCGACCCTATGAAAAGGAAAGTTTCCTGTGAAACTATACCGATATTTCTGCGCAGATCGTCAAAAGCTATCTTCCTGATAGGCACGCCGTCAATGGTTATCTCACCGCCTGTTACATCATAAAGCCTTGCCATAAGGTTTATGATAGTGGATTTTCCTGCACCTGTTTTACCAACGATTCCAAACATATGTCCGGCCTGCACCTTGAAAGAAACGTTTTTTATGATAGGGTGTCCTGCTTCATATTCAAAGGATACATTTTTAAGCTCGATATCGCCCCTCATGTTTTCCATGTGAACAGGGTGTTCGTCCTCTTTTACAGTAGGCAGAGCGTCCATTATCTCAAACATTCTTGATGCGGCGTCCATACATTTTGCCCAGCGGTCGCCTATCCATGTAAAAAAGTTGATAGGATCCATAGCCATTTCGGTATAGGAAATAAGTGCTGAAAGTGCGCCGAATAGTATGTGACCTTTTATGACAAGCACTGCGCCAAGGCAGAAAACAAGCTTGTTCACTATCCTATAGAACGTCCATATAACGGGGATAGTGTTTGCTATTCGTGAGTTTATCCTTGAGTTTATCAAAAATGCGTCAGTGTTTTTTACCCTATAGCGTTCTATCTCTCTGTCCTCACGGGCGAAAGCCTTTACCACACGCTGACCGTTCATAACGTCAGACAGCACCGAGTTTGCAGAACGCATTGCAACGTCATATTTGCGGTAAAGCTTGCGCTGGCTTTTGTAAAATTGGTGCTGAACTATCTCTATCACCGAGATAGTGAGGATTATACCAAGTGACAGAAGTGGCGAAATTGTGAGCATTATAACTGCAATGCCCACTATCTTTACCACGTTTGTAAGTCCATACGGCACTATATCCGTGAAAAACCAGTAGATGTTCTGACTATCTCTGTCGACCCTGGACATAAGCGAGCCTGTCTGTTTGCTTGTGAAAAAGTCAAGGGAAAGCCGCTGCATTGAGGAGAATATCTTCACCCTAAGCCGGTGCGTAACAACAGGCACGACCTTTGAGGTTATAATGCCTGAAATGATACGCATTATCATTCCTGCAATGTTAATGCCCACGATGAGCATTACTATCATGAGTATCTTGCCATAGTATTTTCCGTTTTCCGCAAGCACATCATCATAGAGCATCTGAGAGCCGAATATCGGCGAAAGCACTGCGAAAACGTTGCTTAAAACTATGGTGAGCAGTATAAGAAATACCGCACCCTTAAATTCACCGAACATAGAAAGCAGGCGTTTGAACACCGAGCGTCTGTCTACACATCTCGGACAGACAGGGCGGTTAGGGTCAGGATAAGGCTCACCGCAGGTAGGGCAGTGGGTCTTTACTCCTTCCAGCAGGCGGTCGTCAATAGGCTCGTTCTTGGCTGTGCAGTTCACACGCTGGCTGAATTTCTCAAATTTGTCAGCAAAGCCAAGTGAGAACCTCGCTATAGGAAACTCCTTGCCGGACTTGTCCTTTATCATAAGTCTTGCGGAATTTGCATAGCGGTCAACAAACATTTCTTCAATGCTGTTTATGGGGTATTCATCATAGCCTGATACTGTGAAGCTTACGAGATTTTTTCTCTTCTGCCCACGTTTCATTTTTCCGTATTCTTCATAGCCTCTGAGTATGCAAAGGGTGTCTTTTGTGAAAGTTATGTATACGTCCACATATCCGCCCTCACCGTCAAGGTCAGCTTTTACGCAGTAAAGCAGCTCGTCAGTCATAACTCCACGCTTTAGCAGTTCGTTTTCTGCAAGCTGTGGTAAAACGTCAAAAAACTTCATGTATTCCCTCCTTTTCGGGATAAATTTCATATTCTTCCGATATAATTCTGTAAATTCGCATAATGTAACTGCCTATAACAGGTCAAAAAAAGACCTCTGATACCTGATATCAGAGGTCGCAATAGTTCTGCAGTATAATATCCAGAAAGCTGATAAAAATCTCATTAGCTTTTGGCAATAAGGGCAGGCAAAATGACATCTGAAAGGCTTATTGAACTTACATTATTTGCAAGGCCTATATTCTCGTTAGTCTTTAGAAGATCAAAAAGAATATTTCTCATTTCACCCACCGCCTTTTAGTTTATTTTTATAGCGTTTATCATTATACGATTTTTCGTGAAACATCACGCAAGGTTTATTATATAGCCAAATTTTCTATTTGTCAATAGGTTTTTTTCAATATTTTTTTACTTTTTGAAAAAGCTGCCCAGAATATCAGCACAAGAAGTATCACCGCAAAGCACATCCAACCAATAAGAACAGGCAGACTTCTGTTTGAAAATGTGTCATAGTAGCCTTTAAGATATATGAAGCATATAAGTGCAGGCACAACGTAGGCCATGTAGCTGCGAAGTCCGTTAGGGATATGCTTTCCCTTGCCAGTGTTGGCTTCCTTGATGAAGTTCTCCCAGCCCCAGCCGTTTTTGCGAACGCAGAAAAGCACTCCCACAAGAGAGCCAAGTGGCAGAAGATTTGATGATACCAAGAAGTCTTCAAGGTCCATGATAGTCGAACCTGCGCCCATTGGCTGGATATTTTTCAGCAGGTTAAATCCAAACACAGCAGGCATTGTAAGCACAAGTATCATCACAAGGTTTACAATAAGTGACTTTTTTCTGCTCCAATCCCACAGTTCCACCGACATTGTGATAATGTTCTCAAACACTGCGATAACAGTGGAAAGCGCCGCAAATGACATGAAGATAAAGAAGAATATTCCCCACAAACGGCTTGAAGCCATATGGTGGAAAACGTTAGGCAGAGTGATGAAAAGCAGTGACGGTCCTGAGTCAGGCTCGATGCCGTATGCAAAGCAGGCAGGGATTATGATAAGTCCCGCAACGACAGCCACGGCAGTGTCAAGAACGATAACGTTCACAGACTCGCCTACAAGAGTGCGGTCCTTTTTCAAATAGCTTCCGAATATCTCCATTGTGCCAATGCCTATGCTAAGGGTGAAAAATGCCTGAGTCATTGCGGCAAAAAGCACTGATGTGAAGCCTTTTTCCTTAAAGACGTCAAAGTCCGGCACAAGAAAGAATTTAAGCCCCTCAGAAGCGCCTTTCAGCCTGATAGAGTTCACTGCCAGCACCACCATGAGCGCCATAAGCAGTATCATCATAAATTTTGTTACCTTTTCAATGCCGTTTTGCAATCCCAGTGCGCAAACACCGATACAAAGTATGATAACGATAGCCGAGAATATGAGCATGAGCCACGGGGAAGCCTGCATATCCTTAAAAGCCTCAGCCGTTGCCGCTGTGCTTGAAGCGTCCAACGAGCCAGTGGCGTATTTGAAAGCGTAGTATAACATCCAGCCTGTGACCATGGTGTAGAACATCATGAGCAGATAGTTTCCTGCAATGCTCGTGTATTTTGTGCAGTGATATCGGCTACCTGGCTTTTCAAGTCGGTTGAAAGCCTGAGAAAGACTTCGGTTGCTTCCTCTGCCTATGGCAAATTCGCATATGAGTATTGGAAGACCCAACAGCACAAGGCAGATAAGGTATAGGAACAGAAAAGCTCCGCCGCCGTTTTGTCCGCAAATGTATGGAAATTTCCACACGTTGCCAAGACCAATGGCACACCCTGCGGACACAAGTATAAATCCCAATCGGGATTGAAAGGTTGCTCTGTTTTTATTTTCGTTCATAATAATTCTCCTGTAAAAATAGTCATACAATCTCTATTATATAGTATATCGTGGCTTTTGTCAAATTTTCACAAAGTATCATGTTACTATGCTAAAACGTGTTAAAAACAAGTCTTTCAAAAAACGCAAAAGCGGGACGTCGAGGGTGCCGTCCCCTACATATACTGCAAAATGTTTTGTGAAATTTGCCGAAAACAAAAACCCTCCCAAAAGGGGAAGGCTTTGTTTTAAGGAAATGTATTATTAAAGGATAATTATTATGCAAATTTATATGAATTCTATTTTTCTGTAGGAGTCGATAGCGCCCTGATGTTTAACGCTTTCACCGCAGAATTTATTTGAAAACGCTATACAGCGTTCTAGCTGTGCATTGTCAAGGTCACAAAGACCTTCGGCGGTCACATTGAGAGTTTTTAGTGCATAGAGGAACGAGCCTATAAATCCGTCCCCTGCACCTGTTGTGTCAACGGCTTTCACCTTTTCGCTCTCTGCAAATGCCTGAGCGTTATTTGTGAAAGCATATGCCCCCTCTGAGCCGCAGGTGTATATCACAAGCTTCACATTGCCTGTGAAAAGCTTTGGCAGAGCAGCTTTGATGTCGTTTTCACCTGTGATAAATCCAAGCTCTTCGTCTGATATTTTCACAATGTCAGCCATTGGTACAAACTCATTTACGGTATCATGCAGAGCTTTCTTGTCGTTCCAAAGAGGAAAACGCAGATTAGGGTCAAAGCTTATCATTGCGCCTTTTTGACGTGCATAGGCGATAGCCTTTTTGTGTGCGTCTTTCATCGGAAAATCTCCAAGGGAAACACTGCAAAAATGCAGTGCGTATGCGTCCTCAAACCATTCTTCTTTTACCTGCTCCGCTGAAAAAAGCATATCTGCGGAGGGCTTTCTGTAGAATGAGAACGTCCTGTTGCCGTCATTTTCAAGGCTCACAAAAGCCAAAGCTGTGTTCGCCTTGTCTGTAAAGCTCACAAGGGAAGTGTCGATTCCAGCCCTTGCAAGGTCGCCTGCTATCTTTCTTCCGAATGGGTCATCACCAAGCTGAGTGATAAATTTTGAGCTTCCACCAAGGATAGTGAACGCTCCGCAGACGTTTGCAGGCGCTCCGCCGCTTTTAGGGCTGAAAGCCGTTACTTCTTCAAAGGCACAGCCTGTCTGTGCAGGAATAAAATCTATCAGTGCTTCGCCTATGGCAAAAAGTGTGTTTCCCATTGCAGTTCCTCCTCTCAGATGTCCCAGACCTGTGCCTCAAAGCCGTTTACTTTAAGCTTTACGCTGTCATTATCGGGATATATTCTTGTTGACATCACAGTTTCGCCGTCATTGATATAGACTTCGATGCTTGACATATCTGCGATAACTCTTATGTTTCTCACGTTGTCTATCTCTGCGTTTCTTACCGTTCTGCCACAGCCGTATTTTTCGTCAGTAAATTTCATTGTAAAGAGCTTTTTCTCTTTATCAAAGTCAAGTTCCAGCTTGCCGTCAAGGGTTATGCTGAAGCTGTCCGCAGGCTCACCGTCAAGCTCAAATGGCAGAGGATATTCTGCAGTTTGACCGCTGCTCTGTCGGCGTGCGTTGCTTTTAAGCTCGTCAAATTCAGCTATAGGCTGCTGTCTGAGCTTGCCGTTGGGTGCAACAGTTACAACTCTCGGTATGGTAAGGCAGTGCTGCCAGCCAAGATCAGTGGTGGCATTGCCGTATGCCTTGTTGTCCATGCCAAGCCAGCCTATGAGTATCCTCCTGCCCTGTGGGTCAAGAAATGTCTGCGGTGCATAGAAGTCAAAGCCCATGTCCCACTCGGTGAAGTCACCGAGAACGCTGTCCTCAAGCTTGCCCTGAACAGGGAAGTAGCCTGATTCGTTAAGGTTCTGCCACTTTGTTTCATAGTGAGGCATACCCTGCGGGCAGGTGCTTAAAAAGCCCTTGCCGCCTATCTCGAAATAGTCAGGGCATTCCCACATATAGCCGTAGCCCTCTTTGTATACCTTGCCGGTGTATTTCCAGTTTATAAGATCGTCAGATTCGTATACAAGCACACAGCCCTCGTCGTCAAGAGTTCTTGCACCCAGCACCATTTTCCATATGTCGCCCTCTTTCCACACCTTTGGATCTCTCACATGGCATGAGCAGAAATCAGGGTAGTCGCTGTTTCTGAGAAGTACCTGCTTTTCACTCATTTTGCTTCCGTCTGTGGTGGTGACGTGGATAACGTTCGCACCTCTGCCGGCTTTGACATAATCATAATCGCCTATCATCTTCACATTACCTGTGTAGAAAATATGCAGAACACCGTCATTTTCAATGGCGCTTCCTGAGTAAACACCATGGCTGTCCTCAGGAATGTCAGGCATCATAACTGCTCTGTCATAAGTCATGTGCATAAGGTCGCTGCCGTGATAATGTCCCCAGCCTCTTGGCGTGTGACCGTCAGCGGCAATTGGGCTGTACTGAAAATAAACATGATATTCGCCCTTGTAAAAGCTCAGACCGTTCGGGTCATTGAGCCAGCCGTCAGGCGGTTCGATATGAAATCTCTGACGCCATTTTGCATTCTTTATTCTTTCTCTGTTTTCCAGTTTTTCTTTGTTATCCATTTATATCCTCTCCTTTTAATGCGTTGACTATAATTATTGACGGTTTGTCTGTGCTTTATGCGTTTACCTTTATTAGCTTATCTCCTATAGTTACTTCTGTGCCTTCTTCTGCAAGCTCCTCAACGGAGGCAAATTCGTCTGAATTGCCCACAAGAACAGGTGTGATAGTCTGATAGCCCTTACTCTTTATAAAGTCCATATCGAAAGTGATAAGCGTCTGTCCCTTTGTTACTCTGTCGCCCTCAGAAACGTAAGCCTTGAAGCCCTCACCTTTAAGCTCAACAGTGTTTATTCCAACGTGGATAAGAAGCTCCTTGCCGTTGTCAAGTGTCAAACCAACTGCATGGAAAGTGTCAAAAAGCGTTTCGACCTTGCCGTCGCCAGGTGCAACGACCTTGCCCTCAGTAGGTTCTATTGCTGCACCAAGACCAAGTATGCCTTGTGCAAATGTCTGGTCAGGAACGTTTTCAAGCTTTACAGCCTTGCCGCTAAGCGGAGCTGTGATAATGCCGTCATCTGCTATGTCTGCATTTTCAGCCTTTGTTTCCATAGCCTGTGCAGGCTGTTCAGTCTTTTCTGTCTTGTTTTCGGAAGGCTTGTTCTCGTTTTTTATCTGCTCGTTGTTCGTGCCGAAAAGCCAAGTAAGAGTGAATGCAACGCCCATTGCTACAGCCATTGAGATTATATACTTCACTGGGTGGTTGAGTGTAAGAAGTATTGCAAATATTCCTGTTACACCTGTTGCAGTTGCGCCAAGGTGGAGGATAGAAGCGACCATTGCTCCGCAAGCGCCGCCGATAGAACCGAATATGAAAGGCTTTACAAATCTAAGGTTTACACCGAATATTGCAGGCTCTGTGATGCCAAGCATACAAGACAGAGCAGAAGGATAAGCCATTGATCTTATCTTGTTGTTCTTGCTTCTTACTGCCACTGCAAGGCAGGCAGCTCCCTGAGCCATATTTGCGGCAGATGCCAGAGGCAGCCAATATGTCGCACCATATTTAGCAAGCTGACCAATGTCGATAACAGTGTACATATGGTGTATACCGCCAACAACTGTTGTTGAATAGAAACCGCCCATTATGAACGAGCCAATGCCGAATGGGATAGTGATAAGCTTCTGAACGCCTGTGATAATGCCATTTTCAAGGGCAACGAATACAGGACCGATAAAGGTGTAAACGAGGAAAGCTGTTACTGTAAGGCTCACAAGAGGTGTAACGAAAAGGTCGACAATGTCAGGCACTTTCTTGTGAAGCTTTTTCTCGATGTTCGCAAGAATGAATGAAGCGATTATGATAGGAATTACATGACCCTGATAGCCTACCATGTGAACGTTGAACAGACCAAATATGGAGAAAGTCTGCTCATATCCGTTTGTGGAAACTGTCCAAGCGTTTTGCAGGTCAGGGTGGATAAGGAACATTCCTATTACCGCACCAAGATAAGGGTTGCCACCGAACACCTTAGTTGCAGAATAGCCAATAAGTATCGGCAGGAATGTGAACGCTGCATTTGAAAGCAGTTTGAATATGGTGAAAACATATCCATTGGTGTCAAGGGAGATAAAGCCGTTTGAAGCCATGAAATTCAAAGCTTCCATTATTCCCATGATAAGACCGCCTGCAACGATAGCAGGGATTATAGGTACGAATACGTCGCCGAGAGTTTTGATAAGTCTTTTGAACCAGTTCTGCTTCTGAGCCACCTGAGCCTTGACTTCGTCCTTTGAAGAGGCTTCCACGCCTGCCTCTGCAATAAATTCGTCATAGACCTTGTTTACCGTTCCTGTGCCTATGATGATCTGAAGCTGTCCTGAAGCTTCAAAAACACCCTTTACAACATCAATGTTCTCCAGGGTATCCTTTTGTATCTTTGAGTTGTCTGCGATTATAAGTCTTAATCTTGTGGCACAGTGTGCGGCACTGACCAGATTTTCCTTTCCGCCTATAGCAGAAAGTATCTCACGAGCTGAACTTCTGTGATCCATAATATCCCGTCCTTTGCTTGCTTTTTTTATTATTTTGTCCGAACTATGTTATTTTATCAGTTTCATCATTTATGTGATACCGATTTCATTAACTATATTATAACCCATGGCAGTGCATTTGTCTATTGACAAATAATATAAACTTGCAAGGCGGTGTTACAAGGTTTCACACAGTTTCACATTTTTTCTCTGTAGACTCACGCTCTTCCAGCTCAAAATCGAGCGTCAGTGTCCTTGGTATAGAGCTTTCTCGTTTAAGTGAATTGAGCAGCATTTGTGCCGCTTCTATGCCTGCGGTGCGATAATGAAAATGCACAGAGGTCAGGGGAGTGGACGTGACCTTACAAAGCTGAGAGTCGCCAATACCTGCTATCATTATATCCTCTGGTACTTTCAATCCCTGCTCACGGCAGGCAAGGAGTGCGCCTGCGGCAAGATTGTCGGTGGCACAGAAAATGTGGTCGTACCTTCTGCTGCTTTTCAGTAATGTCAAAGCCCTTTTGTAGCCTGAGTCCATTTTAAATTCAGCCGTCTGCATATCAGACTTTTCAATGTTGATGCCGTTATCAGAAAGGGCGTGGAGAAACCCGTTTTTTCTTGCCTGACCTGCCGCCTTGTCCTGCTCGGTAACCCCGATAAAAGCGGGCTTTTTGCAGCCTTTGTCAAGCATAAGCTTCTCTGCGGTATAGGCGGCTTTGTAATCGTCATGACAAACGCAGTTTGCACCCTTGTATTCCTGTCCCACAATTACCACTGGCACACGCATTTTTTTCAGCACAGCGTCATGGAGCGGAGTGAAAACAGAAGCCAAAAAGATAACTCCGTCAACACGATTGCTTCGGAAAAGCTCCAGATATTCAACTTCTTTCTTTGGGTCGTTGGCAGAGTTCACAAGCAAAAGCTGATAGCCCTGCTCACTGAGTACCTGACTTATTCCCTCCACCTCTCTTGCACAGCTCTCGCTTGAAAGCTTCGGTATAATAACTCCCACAAGCTTTGTCACCCTTGTTCTCACGTTCTGCGCCTGAACGCTTGGGGCATAGCCTGTGGCCTCTATGGCGGCTTCAATAAGCCTGCGCTTTTCTTCGCTCACATAGCCGTCGTTGAAATATCTGCTCACAGCAGATTTTGATACTCCTGCGGCTTTTGCAAATTCGGTAATGTTCATTGCTCGTCACTCCTTTTATTATATTATACCACTGCACTATGAAATTTCAATATGATTTCATATGAATATTTCATATATAATGTGAAACTGTTTCAACTAAAAAAACTGCCGCACCCAATCGGTACAGCAGTTATGAAAATCTATTTCACTATGGCATGAAGCTTCCATTTTCCACCCTTGTATCTTATAAGGCTCACCATAGCGGTCACAAACCACGTTGCGGCGGTGGTGTACCATATGCCCCAATAGCCTATGAAAGCTATCCTTGTGAGGATAAGTGAAAGACCTATCCTGCATATTACCTCCGCCATGCCGTTTACAAGGGCATAGTTTGTATCGCCTGCGCCGTTCAAAAATCCTCTTGTGGTGTGGATAATACCCAGCGACCAGTAGAAAAGTGAGGTTATGATAAGCGCTTTTGCCGATATGCTTATAACAGTCTTGCCCTTGACAAACCAAGATGTTATTGCACCGCCAAACAGTGTGAACAGTACAAGCACCACTGCCGAGAATATCACCGATATCTTTATTGCACAAGCAAGACCTTTCTGTGCACGTTTTTCTTTTCCTGCGCCGATATTCTGTCCTGTGAATGTTGAAACCGCCGCATTAAGTGAAGAAAATGGCTGTTGAACGAACTGCTCAATACGCATTGAAACTGTGTATGTCGCCATGACCGTTTCGCCAAAGCCGTTTGTCACACGCTGGAGAGCCACCATTGATACCGAGATAAGTCCGTTTTGTATGGCGATAGGCACGCCTGTTTTCACACAGCGGCTCATCATGTCCTTGTCGGCGTGCAGATCGTCGGCGGTGAGCTTTATCTCTCTGCTCACTGCAAAGCAGTACACAATACAAGAAATGGCGGAAAGTGCCTGTGTAAGCACCGTCGCCCATGCCGCACCTGCTATGCCGAATTTGAATACCACCACAAAAAGCAGGTCAAGGAGGGCGTTTAGCAAGCTTGCTGCACCCAAGAATATCAGCGGTGTTTTTGAGTCGCCCAAAGCCCTCATTATGGCGTTTATCCAGTTGTATGCAGCCACCGCTATCGTTCCGCCGCAGGCTATCTGCATATACGCCACAGAATCTCCGATGAGCTTGTCAGGAACTTTCAAAAGCTCCAGTATAGGTCTTGTGGCAGGCACGGATAAAAGGCTTATTACAATGCCGAATATAGCCGTGACAAGCGCTGAGTTGAATACTGCCGACCGCAGGGCTTTTTTCTTGCCTGCACCGAAATACTGTGCGACAATTATTCCTGCACCCACCGACAGCCCTATGCAAAGGGTGTAAAAAAGATAAGTGATAGAGCCTGTAGCACCAACAGCGGCAAGGGCGTCATCGCCCAGATAACGCCCCACCACCATAGTGTCCACTATATTGTATGTCTGCTGCAAAAGATTTCCTGCAAGCAATGGCAGTGAAAACATTATTATGTGCCGCATTTCACTGCTTTGTGTCATGTCTGTTGTTCTGCTTATTTTAGTCATTATTTTCCTTACGCTTCTTTCTCGCTATGCCGTATATCACTGCACCAACTGCCGCAGCAGCGCAAACGCCTGCGCCAACAGCTATAGGAAGCTTGCTTTTGCTTGACTTAGTGCTTTCAGACTTCGCAGGCTTTTTCTTCTCAAATGGTATCTTTCCGCCTGTTACCTGCATAGCGTCAATTGTATATTTGCCTGATTTTATGGTTACCTTTGCGGTGTGAGCGCCCTCAGACAAGCCTTCAAAATGGCATGATATCTCACGCTGACCTGTCCTTGAAACTGTCACGAGCTGTTCATCATCTCCGTCTATTGATACCCCGAGTATAGCTTTTTCTCTTGTTTCACCTGAAAGCGCAAAGCCTGTTCCCTCAAAGCTTACTGTGAAAGAGTCGCCCTCTGTGCCATCTGATATGGTTCGTTTGTAGTTTTTGAAGCTGCTCATAAGGTTGTGTTCCCAGTTGCCCTCAAAAGTGAAGCAAGAGTCTGTTTCGTCAAAGCGAGTTACATATGTGTCATTGCCCTCCACAGGTTCAGCAGAGAAGTTGTCAAAGCTGTTTTTGTTGTATGAGCTGAAAAGTGACGCTCTGCCTGCACTTATAAGAGACTCACCCTCGTTCACAGTGTATTCAGCTACCATGTTTCCGTCAATATATCCACGGATAACGTTGTTTACAGCCTCGACTTTCAGATTGTGAGAAGCTGTTCCGTCAAAGCCGTCTATGCTTCCACTGCTAATAGTGCCGTCATTTGCTTTAAGCTCCCAGCTTCCGTTCTCATAAAGCTTTATCCAATAGCCACTGTATGAATTGCAGCCAAGTGTGTATCTCAGACCAACGCCCACATAGTTTGATTCTGCGTCCTGCGAAGTCGCAAAAGCAGCGTCAACGTTCACAGAGTAGTTATACCACCTGTCGTCACCAAATGTAGTCACAGGTTCTGGGGTGTAGCCCCACTCGTTGGCTTTCATGTCAGCCGTTATCTGCTGAACTAGCATATTGCCCTTGTCGGTCTTTTCCACCTCGAAAGCACCGCCCTGATCTGTTGTGTATCTTGGCGCATTGCCCCTTGATGAAAGATAATTCTCAGAATAGCCTGCATACTCAAAATCGTCCGAATATGGAAGCTTCAAAACAGTGCGTTCGCTCTCGTCAGCGTTTTTGTATTCTGTGCGCTCAGGTGTAACAGTAGAAATTGTCACAATAGAATTTGGCTTCACTGTCACAGAGTATGTATAAGCTCCGCCGTTCTCTGTAGGGGTTATATCCTCAGTTTTCTTGAAATAATTCTCGTCATAGCTGCCGCCAATGCTGTCAGGACCTCTTGTTTCCCATACGCTCACGTTGCTTGACGCCTTGTCAAGTCCTGATACCTTGAGGTCATACTGTATAGGCTCGCTTGTAGTGTTTGTGATAACAGTGCTGTAATCGCCTGTTTCTGTGTCTGTGGCGGTCATATAGCTGTAAACTGCGTCGACGATAGCGTGGCCGTCACCGCCTTTTTTGCCGTCGCTGTAGCATCCGCTGTCAACGAACGCCCAGCCTTTTTCAATGAACTGCGAAAAATGCAGAGACATATAAAATCCGCTGTCAAGCATATAATAACCGCTCCAAGGGTCGCAGGCTGAGATAAGCTGTTTCTGACAGTAGCAAGCGCCGTCATAGTATGCCGATACAACAGGTTGATACTCATAAAGTGTCATTTTGCCGTTGGGATACATTCCGATTATTCTGTTTGCAATATCAAGGGTGCCGTTTATGCCTGCCAGACCTGAGCCGTCATATCTGTATGTACCCTGCGCATATGCCATTGGCGAGCTTGCTTCGCTGAACCAAAGCTCTTTGTTTTCTTCATATGCAAGCTTCTGTGCGTTCTCGGTGGACTCGCTTGTGTAATGGCTTCCCACCACGTCAACAACGTTCATAAGTTCGCTGTCCTCATACATTCTGTCAGCAAAGCCCCATGTGCAGACCTCTTCTCCACCGACTATCTTTATCTTTGAGTAGTCATAAGGGGTGTTTTTTTCACTTTTGAGATGTGAGGAAAGATATTTCACCCATTCAGGGTCAGCTCCACGCTCATTCTGCACAGCACTTACATAGTCAAATTCAAGTCCATATGTTTCATAAGCGGAGTCAAGGGTGTTTTTATACCATTTGTATCTTGCAGCATAAACGTCTGAAGCGTCAGATACCCACTTTGGTTCACTCCACCAAAGCATATCTAAGGTGAGGTCAGGATTTATCTTCTTTGCGTCAGCGGCAAGCTGGTATGCCGCACCTCTTGTTACGTCAGCCTTTTCGTCCTCTGTTCTCATTACAGACGGTTCTGTGCCTGATGATGAGTTTATATCCGCACCCATTTCCAACTTAAGGTGAGTAATGCCGATACCCTCTTTGCCAAACATATACTCCATTATCTGCTCATATACATCAGGGTGTTCAGCCTTGTAATCCAGCAGAAGCCTTGATGAGTTGTTTGCACTCACCATGCCTGCCCCTCTGTAGCGCATATTTTCTTTGAGCTGAGCCGTAGTTCCGTCAATAACTATCTCTCTTGTATTATTTGTATTGCTATCGTTCACCGTTGTTCCCTCCGCACTGCAATTGTAAGCGCCTGCGCTAGATATCATCATGACCAATGCTGACACCATTGACGCGCTCCTTTTTAGTATCGTCATAAGTTATCCTCCTTGCATAAAGCATGGCTTCTTGCTTTCTTATGACAATTATAAGCTTAAAGGAGTGTATGGTCAATCTGAAATATTTTGCATATTATTAAGATACGAACATTTTGCTTTGAAATAGGCTAAGAAAATTCTAATAGAGCTTAAAATATTATTACAAACCTGTTCCTCTTGAACGACGGTATTCTCTTGGCGAAACGCCCTCCAGCTTTTTAAAAACGATGCTGAAATAGTTTCTGTCCTCATAGCCAACCTGCTTGCCTATGTCGCCTATGTCAGAGTCGGTGTTAAGAAGCAGAGATTTTGCCTGAGAGATACGTCGTTTTGCAATATATTCAAGTGGACGCATTGAAGTTTCTGCTTTAAAAACACGGCAGAAATGTTGTACTGACACTCCCGAAAGTCCTGCAAGTGTTTCTGCGGTGATATCCTCCATGTATCGGCTGTCAATATACAAAAGCGCCTGCCTTGTAATGCTTCCCACGTTGTTTCGGCTGTCGGGGAAAAGCATTGCAGTCCTCATGGCGAGGATATATTCATACACAAGTGCGGAAGTTTTTTCGCCACAATTCACAGGGTCGGCAGCGGCAACTAAAATTCGCTCAAAAAGCTGAGCAGGTTTTTGTGTGTTTATCTCAGGGGAGAATCTAAAGCTGTCAAAGCCAAGGTTTGCAAGCATTTGCCCCGCAAATTCACCACGGAAAACTATCCAGTTTGTTATCCAATTCCCATTTGAGGGATAATATTCATGCGGAACGCTAGGGGGCAGATAAAATGCCGAGCCTTTAGTCTGCACAAATTCTTCTCCTCCGACAATTAGTCTGCCCTCGCCCCCTGAGGTAAAAAGAAGCTGATGTGAAACAAGCCCTTTGTCCCTTGTGACGTGATATTCAGGGTCGGAAATGCCTATTCCGGTGAGATAAAAGGGCAGGGAAGTCTGCCTACCGATAACAGGATATATGACCTTTGTCACTGCCACACCTCCTTTTCAAAGTGTAGTTTCTTGGTAAATTATATATCCACAAGGGCAGTTTGTCAATAGTTCGGTGCTTGACTACAGGTAAACATTGTGCTAAACTTTTATACACAGCGTTTTTCGACACAGCGAACGCCCGAAAGGCAGATGAACATTTTGGAAAAAAATCACGATAGGAAAGCATTCAAAGCCCTGATACAGACTGAAGGGTCAGCATTTTTGCTGACCCTTTTGCTTTGCCCTGCTATTTAATTCTCCGAAACATCAATAACAACGTATTCAGACTTGCAGCCTGTTTTGAATTTTATCGCCCAGTCTGAAATGCCTGATGTCACGATAAAGTTGGTGTCCTCACGCTTTTCATAGCCGTATGTGCGGTCATTGCCGCCGATGAGAGTGCCAAGGAAGTTTATTGGTATGAGCTGGCCGCCGTGTGTGTGACCAGACAAAACAAGGTCTACTTTTGACGCCGCCTGAGCGTCATAATCACAAGGCTGGTGATCCATTACAACTGTGAACTTCGAGCTGTCAAGATCCTTTGTGAGCTCTTCCATAGATGCTCTGTGACCGCCCTTTTCCATTTCCTCAGACCTGTCCTGTCTGCCTATTATGTAGAAACGATCGTCGATAAGCACGGTGTCGTCCTGTAATACGTTGACATTGTTCTTTTCAAGCTCCGCAATAAGATCGTCACCGCTGTAGCCACGATACGAAGGGTCATAGTATCCCTTGTCATGGTTGCCAAATGAGAAATAAACGCCGTATTTTGTTTTCAGCTTGCCAAGAGCTTCACAGCACTGTATCATGTCCTCTTTTGATGTGTCATCATCAACAAAGTCGCCTGTTATAAGCACCACATCGGGGTCAAGCTTCTGTATCTCTTCCATGTACTTTGCGAAGCCGTCCCCATGGAACGTTGTGCCAACGTGAGAGTCTGCAAATTGAACTATCCTTATGTCACCTGACTTCTTATCAGTTTTCAGTGTGTAGTCAGTTTCCCATACATTATTGCAAAGATACCAGCCCACCGCAAGATACACCACCGTCAGCGGCACGGCGATAAAGCCTGCAAGGCATTTGCTTGCCTGTTTCTTTGATATCTTCTTTCCAATGAACACAAACAAGTCGCACAAAAGCCAGAATATAACAAGATGCAGCAAACAGATTATCGCATTTATCCAGTCCCATATAAGCCATATTATGCCGCCTGTGAGCACTATAAGACCTGCACTTATGGCGTATTTAAGTACCTTTTTATCCTTTGAAAGCTTTTTTATAAAGCCAAAAGCTGATATTCTTCTTGTGAGATAAATAAAGCCAGCCACAGAGCAGACCGCCACAAGAATAGTTATCATTAACCATAAAAACATATTTTGCCTCCTGTAAAATTGCTGTAATATCATTATAAGTAGCAAAGCGGACTAATTTCAACAAGTTTTTTTTAACATTTCTTTACCTCTGTTAACATTTGTACCTATGTGCTGTTGAAAAAAGCGACAATAAGTTGTATAATTATTATATAGCAGAATGGAGGAAAGCAATATGTATGAAATGAAACGCACTGTAAATTGCAGCCAGATAGGTTCGCATGGCATAATAAGAAATAGCTGCCTTGTTGACCTTTTGCAGGATTGCTCTGTTATCCACCTTGACACTCACCCTGTTATGTCGCCTTTTTTTGAGAAAGAAAACTGCGTCATGTTTCTTGTGTCAAGACAGCTTGATATAGTCCGCAGACCTGAGCAAAACGAAAAGCTCACCGTCAAAACATGGACATATGAGCTTAAAAGAATGTATGGCTACAGAAACACAGTTATATATGACGAAAACGGTGATATCTGCGTGAAGTCTATAGCTTCTGGCGCTTTCATGGATAAAATCTCTCAGCGACCTATAAAAGCTCCACAAGAGCTTGTTGATAGGGTGAAGCTCTATCCAAAGCTTGATATGGAGTATCTTCCAAGAAAGATAGCCCTACCTGATACTGAGCCACAGGTGTATGAGGATATCCCAGTGCTGAAATGCTATATCGACATGAACGAACACGTCAATAATGCGAGATATCTTGACATAACAGACGAGTTTGTGGAAAATGAGTCTGCTGTGAAGCGTATCCGTGTGGAATATAAAAATCCCTTGAAGCGTGGTAAAGCCATAAAGACTCTTGTTTATACCGATGAGGGCAGAAAATTTGTGGAGCTTTGTGATGAAAATAATAAGCCATATTGCATTACTGAGTATGATTATAGGTCATGATGCACAAATTGGAGCTTGCAATAAGCTGACTTTATTGTATAAAACGTAGAAAGCATATTAATCCTATTGACATAGTAGGAATAAAGTGATATAGTATAACCATAGTAAACATAAGCGGTACAGAAAACCGCATAAAATAATTTTCATATCGGAGGTAGATTAAAATGTCAAAGATCTATAAGGGCGTTTCGGAGCTTATCGGAAAAACTCCAATAATCGAAGCAGTTAATTTTGAAAAGGCAGTAGAGGCTGACGCAACTATCCTTGCAAAGCTTGAATATTTCAACCCGGCAGGAAGCGTTAAGGACAGAGTTGCACTTGCAATGATCGAGGAAGCTGAGAAGAAGGGCGTTCTCAAGAAAGGCGCAACTATCATAGAGCCTACATCAGGAAACACAGGTATCGGTCTTGCGGCTGTGGGCGTATCAAAGGGCTACAAGGTAATTCTTACAATGCCTGAAACAATGAGTATCGAAAGAAGAAATCTTCTTAAGGCATATGGCGCACAGATAGTTCTCACAGAAGGTGCAAAGGGCATGACAGGTGCTATCAAGAAGGCTGACGAGCTTAAGGGCGAGATCGAGAACTCAGTTATCCTTGGTCAGTTCGTAAACCCAGCAAACCCAGCCGCTCACTTTGCAACAACAGGTCCTGAGATCTGGGACGATACAGACGGTAAGGTAGATATCTTTATCGCAGGCGTTGGCACAGGCGGAACAGTAACAGGTGTTGGTCAGTATCTCAAATCAAAGAACCCTGACGTTAAGATAGTAGCAGTAGAGCCTGCAACTTCACCTGTTCTTTCACAGGGCAAATCAGGTCCACACAAAATTCAGGGTATCGGCGCAGGTTTCGTTCCTGATGTCCTCGATACAAAGGTTTATGACGAGATCCTCCCTATTGAGAATGAGGACGCTTTCAAGACAGGCAACAAGTTCGCTAAAACAGAGGGTATCCTTGTTGGTATTTCATCAGGTGCAGCGCTTAAAGCCGCTGAGATACTTTCAAAGAGACCTGAGAACAAGGGCAAGACTATCGTTGCACTTCTCCCTGATACAGGTGAGAGATATCTTTCAACAGCACTTTTCGAGAACTAATTTCTCAAACATACAAAATCGGAAAAGGGCAGACAGTCAGGCAAGCTGACGTGTGACCCAATGAACAAGCTTTCTTCGATCAAATCCGATATAAAAAGCCGCAGGGTATACAGTTTTTACGCTGTATGCCCTGCGGCTTTTATTAAGGCAACACCGCACAAATCCCACCTGACGGCGTGCAATCTTTGTGCGGTATTGCCTTAAAGAATCCCCTTATAGGCTTTAACCCATTATGTTATTATCAGAATAATCAGGCTCATACTCATAATCTATTCCGAGAGCATCTGAGAAAGCCTTTGAAAGCTTGTCGTAATCAATGCCGAGTGCATTGTCTGTGTCATAAGAATTATCCGAATCGTCATCATCTGCCGAGTTTAAAGAAATTCCAAAGCAAACCTTGTCCCCTGCGTCAATAACAGGTGTGGAAGAGACGTTGTAATCGTCAATGTAAAAGTTTGATATTATGTTTGTGACCTGCTCCGCAACAGCAGTGCTGCCTGCCCCCTCCGGAACGTCCAGTGACATATATATAGTTTTTCCTTTATCTGACATTGCTTCCTTTATGCGCTCAGGTATATCATAAACGCTGTCAAGCTTCTTGGCATTCTTGCATATGTAGCAATCGTTAGTGGCAGTGCATTCAGGGAAGTCCTCTTTGTTCCAAGGATAGGAGCCGTCGTCCTTTGCAGTGTCAGGTACGTTGAAATATGCGTAGTCTGGAGCTTCGTTGCCACCATCAAATGTCACATCAAGGTGATACCATTTGCCATCTATCTTCACAACGTTCCAAGCGTGTTCGCCGTTTTCTGTTGAGTGTATTATCTTGCTGTCGATACCTAGGACATCAAAAAACAGCTTTATTGTTGTTGCGTTTCCCACACAGATAGTAGAGTGGTCATGGAAAAATCCGTAAGGATTGTATGACTCGTCATCTTCACTGTCATCAGATATCGCCACAAGAGAATCGTCATTAAAGTGGGTCTGAGAGAACACATAATCATAAACAGCCTTTTCCTTGTCATATTCGCTCATGCCGTCTTTGATTATCTCGCCCACAGCCTTTTTTAGCTCTTTGAGTATGTATTTGTCCTTGTCGTCAGTGAGCTTTGAATCATCACCCGACTTGTAAGCTTCAACCACTGCCGTATCATCATAGATAGGGTGTATCTCACCGTTTACGTTGCCGTCACCGTCTGCGGGATCAAATATATCCTCCCCCAGAATGTTAGAAAGCGTGTTTTCCAGCTTTTCAAGCTTGTCGTTAAGCTCTTTTATCTTCTCGCTGTCGCTGCTTTCTGATTGTGATGATGTGCTTTTAGCAATTTTAGTATCAGAACTGCTTTTATCTTTTGCACAGCCTGTCATACCCGCTGTAAGGCAGGTCAGACAAAGTGCGAGGGTAAGTATTTTTTTCGCTGTTGTCATTTTCTTTCCTCCGTCTTTTAATTTATCATGTCTGTTATCTCGTCAGATATCTCGTCAGCATTGTCAGAGATAACAAGCACCCAGTAATCTCCAGCCTGAAATATCTTTGCCGCCTGTATTTTCTTTGTTTCTTCAGGCTTGTAGTTTTCATATTGATTAAGTCTGTAGCTCAGCCTGTCTGCAAGCTGGCTTTTTGCACTGCTTCCGTCAGCCATTTTGAGCATTGATATCTCGTCAGCATAATTGCCGTCAGAGGAGTAAAGTATTCCTCCGTCGCTGAGCTTGTCAGCTTCTATACCATAAAGCTTTTCGGTATTCTTTGTGAAGCTGTCCTCACCGTAAAAAGTCGAAGCGTCCATGTGGTCGCCCTCTATTGCCGAAAGGATATCCTTTGCAGTTTTACCGCTGTCTGCCGTAGATGTAACAGCACTTTCGGAGGCCTCAGACGAAATGGTGTTGTCTGCTCCGCATGATGTCATTGAAAGCGTGGTAAGAACTGTAAGTGCAGATGTTATCACGCAAAGTACTCTAAGAAACATATCTTTCCCCTTTCTCTGTCAGCCTTTCCTGACGACTTAAATTATAACACTTTTGCAAGCTGTTTTCAATGAATTTAAGAAATTCATAAGAAAAAATACCATAAAAATATCCGTCCTGTAAAAAGACGGATATTTTACTATGTTATTACCAAGGCTTAACAGTGCCAACTATCTCAGAGATGTTGTTAATGCCGTTGTCTTCGCAGAATTTCTGCATACCCTCGGCTATCTTCACAGGTACATAAGGGTCAGCAAATATTGCCGCACCTACCTGAACAGCACCTGCGCCTGCCATCATCATTTCAATGGCGTCTTCCCATGTGGCGATACCGCCCATGCCCATAACAGGTATTTTAACAGCGTTTGCCACCTGCCATACCATTCTTACGGCAACAGGGAATACCGCAGGACCAGAAAGTCCGCCCACGTTGTTTTTCAGTATCGGACGGCGTGTCTTTATGTCGATACGCATACCAAGAAGTGTGTTTATCAGCGAAACAGCGTCAGCGCCGTTTGCTTCAACAGACTTTGCAATGTCCACAATGCTTGTAACGTTCGGTGAAAGCTTTACCATAAGAGGCTTTTCCGTAACGTCCTTAACAGCCTTTGTGACCGCACCTGCAACGTTGCAGTCAGTGCCGAAAGCCGCTCCGCCCTGTTTTACGTTCGGGCAGGATATGTTAAGCTCTATCATGTCAACAGCGGTGCCGTTGAGCTTTTCTGCAAGCTCTGCACATTCTTCGATAGTTGAACCTGCTATGTTGGCTATTATCCTTGTGTCCTTTGTTACAAGGTTTGGAAGCTCGTAGTTTATGAACTTGTCAACGCCGCCGTTTTGAAGTCCAACAGAATTGAGCATACCGCTTGGAGTTTCCGCAACTCTCGGACCGGGGTTGCCCTCACGGCGGTGAAGCGTAGTGCCTTTTACGGATATTCCGCCCAGCTTTGAAAGGGGATAGAACTGCTCGTATTCTCTGCCGTAGCCGAATGTTCCGCTTGCAGGGATAACAGGGTTTTTGAACTCAACTCCGCAGAAATTCACATTTATCCTATTCATCAAACACTACCTCCTCGCTGTCGAATACAGGACCGTCCTTGCAAACGTGAGAATTGAACTCCTGCCCGTCCTTGACAGTGCGGCATACGCATACAAGACACGCACCCACGCCGCAAGCCATTCTCTGCTCAAGAGATACCTGACAGTAAATGCCGTTTTCCTCACATATCTTTGTGATATTTTTCAGCATTATCATTGGACCGCAGGCATAAACGATATCAGGCTTTTCGCTTTTAAGCACATCAAGAAGTGCGTCAGTAACAAAGCCCTTTCTTCCTGCAGAGCCGTCGTCAGTGCAAAGCTTGACGTCACAACCCATAGCCTTGAAGTCCTCCTGCAAAATGACCGCCGCAGCGTTTCTGAAACCGCTTATAACAGTGGCGTTCTCGCCGTATTGCTTTGCAATGCCTACCATTGGAGGCGTGCCTATGCCGCCGCCGATACAGACAGCTTTTTTGCCCTTTTCAAGCACCTTGAAGCCGTTACCCAGCGGTGCGATAATGTCAACAAGGTCGCCCTTGTTAAGCTCGCTTATCTTGTCAGTGCCGTGACCTCTTACCTCAAAAACAAGGCGGATAGTACCCTTGTCCTTGTTGATATCGCAAATAGAGATAGGTCTGCGGAGGAAAAAGCCCTCTGCCTGCACCTGTGCAAACTGTCCTGCCTTTGCCGCCTTTGCAATGTGCGGACAGTATATCTCAATGTCAAAAATTCCTTTTGCAAGGGTCTTTTTTGAAACTATTGGGTATTTACCCTGCTTGTACATTAAAAATCCTCCCTGTACTTAGTTCTTTACCTCATTCGGAGCGTTCACCGCATCAAAAACGAGAGTGACCGAGTTATCATTATCAGTATAAGTAAGCTTTAGCGTGTAAGAGTCAGCAAAATAGCCTATCTCCTGCCTTTTGGACATATTCTCCCAACCGGCAGGCGGTGCAAAATCCACTCCGCTGTCATCAACAAAGATAAGATCAAGATCGTCGCTGTCCATTTCGATAGTGCCTTTTAAGCAGGGATTGCCTGCTTCTGCGTCATACATGAGATAATTGCCGTCTGAACGGATAATAAGGCTGAGATAGCCCGAATAAAGCTCGCTGTTGTCAAGGGGCGTTTCACGGCATTTCCACTCGCCTACGATACATCTTGGAAAATCGCTTTGCTCCTGCTGACTTTCCGTCAAAGAGCTTGTATCCTCGTTCTTTGCGCAGGAGCATAAAAGCAATGCTCCCACCGCCGCTGTAAACAATATAACGCCCTTTGCTGTCATACTCAGTCACTCCTTTAGTGTTTATTCAAGTGTGATCTTTGGCAGATATGAGATTATATCCTCTTTCATTCTGATAACTTCACGTCTTGCAGCCTTTGCAAAATCATGCTCGTCACAGTTATCCTCTTTCTTGTATGCACACATTACGCCACGGGAGGAGTTTACTATAGCACCAAGACCGTGATCGTCAAATGCCTTTGATACGCCCTCAGCACCGCCGCCCTGTGCGCCGTAGCCCGGTACAAGGAAGAATGTGTGCGGCAGAGCCTTTCTCATCTCAGCAAGCTGCTCAGGATAAGTCGCACCCACAACTGCGCCAACACCGCTGTAGCCATACTTGCCCATAACGTCCTTGCCCCACAGCTCGCACATTGAGCCCATTGTGGCATAAACTGTCTTGTTGCCTATCATAAGATCCTGAAGCTCACCGCTTGACTTGTTTGAAGTCTTTACAAGAACGAAAATGCCCTTGTCATATTTTCTGCACTGGTCAAGAAGCGGGTTGATTCCGTCTGAGCCAAGATAGCCGTTTACAGTGAGAGCGTCTGCACCGAAAGCTTCCACAAGCTCACCGCCAACGTCAGTAAGACCAAGATGTGCGGTTGCGTAAGCTTCCATAGTTGCGCCGATATCGTTTCTCTTGCCGTCTGTCATGACGAACATACCTTTTTCCTTTGCATACTGTATAGTCTTGTAAAGTGTCTTTACGCCCTCGTAGCCATACATTTCATAGTATGCAGCCTGTGGCTTGATAGCAGGGCAGATATCGTGTATCTCGTCGATTATAGTCTTGTTGAACTCCCATATAGCCTTAGCCGCACCCTTGAGCGTCTTGCCGTATTTCTTGAACTTCTTTTCCTTGATGTATTCAGGAACATAGTCAAGCTTTGGGTCAAGACCCACTACTGAAGGGTTTTGTGTCTTTACGATATTTTCAATAAGTCTGTCAAATGCCATTTTTATCTTCCTTTCGGATATTTTTATATTAAAGCTCAAAAACGAGCTTTCCTCTGCATATTGTGTACATTACCTTGCCTTTGAGCCTTGTGCCTTTGAACACGCTGTTTTTGCTCTTTGAATTAAGCTCCGCAGGGATAACTTCCCATTCATAGTCAGGGTCAAAGATACAAAGATCGCATCTTTCACCCACTGCTATCTTGATAGGCTCAAGTCCCATTATCTTTCTCGGATTTACCGACATTATCTCTGCTATCTTGTTAAGACCGCATTTGCCGCTGTGATAAAGCTTTGTAAGCGTAGCTGCAAGGGAAGTTTCAAGTCCAACAACGCCGTTTGGGGCTTTCTCAAAGTCAGCCTTTTCCTCTGCGGAGTGTGGAGCGTGGTCGGTGATGATGCAGTCGATAGTGCCGTCAAGAACAGCTTCCTCAACAGCCGCCCTGTCCTCCTCAGTTCTAAGTGGAGGCGACATTCTGAAATCTGCGTCACGGTCTAAAAGCTTTTCGTCTGTGAATGTGAAATAGTGCGGCGCAGTTTCGCAGGTGACCTTAACGCCGTCCTTTTTCGCCGCTCTTATGATGTTCACAGAGCCTTTGGTGGAAACGTGGCATATGTGAACTCTCGCATTACAACTCATTGCAAGGCATATCTCACGGGCTGTGATATAGTCCTCAGAGGCTCTATCCATTCCCTTTACTCCAAGCTTTTCGGATATCTCGCCTTTGTTGATGATACCACCGTTTATTATCTTCAAGTCCTCGCAGTGAGAAGTCACGATAAGACCGTTCTCGTTAGTCTTTTCGATAGCCTGACGCATAAGCTCAGCGTTCTCAACAGGTCTGCCGTCATCTGAAATGGCGGTAACTCCTGCGGCTTTGAGTGCGTCATAGTCGCAAAGCTCCTGACCTTTCATGCCCTTTGTAACGCAGGCAATAGGGAAAACGTCGATACCTGTTTTCTTTGCCTTTTCAAAAACGTATTTCACGCCCTCAGGGGAGTCGATAGGCGGCTTTGTGTTCGGCATACAAGCGACGCCCGTGAAACCGCCTGCCTTTGCGGCGTTCGCACCTGTGATGATGTCCTCCTTGTAGGTAAGACCTGGGTCACGAAAGTGAACGTGCATATCGAAAAGCCCGGGCAATGCACAAAGCTTGCCCTTTGCGTCGATAACTCTCTGAGCATGCTCGTCAGTTTTTCCAAGGCTGACTATCTTTCCTCCGTCAATGCCTATGTCCGTTATACCGTCAAGCCCTGTCTGCGGGTCGCAGGCACGGATATTTTTGATCAGTAGCTCCATTTTTACTCCTTTTTATCTTAATCAAGTCTTTACTGCACAAAAGCTGCGGCTAAACATATCGTTCAGCCGTAGCCCTTGAAAATTCGTTATTTGCCGTCGTAGAACGAGCCGTCAGAGTCTTTTCTCTCGCATGAGTAAACTCCGTCAGAGTTCTGGAAAATGAACTTGCAGGTAGCGACCTTGTCGCCCTCGTCCTCAGACGGTACAGAAAGGTTTTTGTAGGAAATAGTCGAGAAGAACTTCATTCTCAGACCGATGTCAACAGTTGTATCTCTGTCAGACGGATTTACAAGAAGCTGTATCTTTCCGCTTCCCCCGTCCTCCTGAATTTTAAACCAGCCCTTTGCGATAACTGATTTGTTATCAGTGTGAGTGATAGTGAAATCACCCTCGTCAGAGAACTCAAAAGTGATGTTTGCGTCCTTATCTGTCCATGTTCCAGAGATAAGCTCTCTTGAATCGCCTGATCTTGACGGCTGATTGAATACATATGTACAGATGAAAACACCTACTACTACAAGAACTACAAAGAGTATTCCAAGCAAGCCTGAAATGAATTTTTTCATATTATTCCGCCTTTCTCCCTTACTATTTTGTGTCGGATATTAGTCCTTTATCTGAAGTATAGCACCCCTGTTTGCAGAAGTTACAAGTGAAGCGTATCTTGCAAGATAGCCTGTTGTTACCTTTGGCTGTCTTGGCTTCCAGTTCTTTCTTCTTTCAGCAAGCTCCTCGTCAGATACTTTAAGTGTGATAGAGCAGTTGTCAATATCTATTGCTATCATATCTCCTTCTTCAACAAGTGCGATAGGACCGCCTACGGCTGCCTCAGGTGAAACGTGACCGATAGAAGCACCTCTTGAAGCTCCGCTGAAACGTCCGTCAGTGATAAGTGCAACAGTTGAGCCAAGACCCATGCCTGCGATAGCAGATGTAGGATTGAGCATCTCTCTCATTCCAGGACCGCCCTTTGGACCCTCGTAACGGATAACGACAACGTCGCCCTCAACTATCTTGCCGCCTCTGATAGCAGCGATAGCGTCCTCCTCGCAGTCGAATACTCTTGCAGGACCTTCGTGGGCAAGCATTTCAGGTGCAACAGCTGAACGCTTAACAACGCAGGTGTCAGGTGCAAGGTTGCCTCTCAGAACTGCTATTCCGCCTGTCTGAGAATAAGGGTTGTCTATTGGTCTGATAAGCTCAGGGTTCTTGTTTACAACGCCGCTGATGTTCTCACCGACAGTCTTGCCTGTGCAAGTCATGCAGTCTGTGTTGATAAGGTTTTTCTTGTTAAGCTCACTGAGAACTGCATAAACGCCGCCTGCCTCGTTGAGGTCTTCCATGTATGTGTGACCGGCAGGAGCAAGGTGACAGAGGTTTGGCGTTCTCTTTGATATCTCGTTTACAAAGTCAAGGTCAAGCTCTACTCCGCACTCGTGAGCGATAGCAGGGAGGTGAAGCATTGAGTTTGTTGAACAGCCCAGTGCCATATCAGCTGTGATAGCGTTGATGAAAGCGTCCTTTGTCATGATATCTCTTGGTCTGATGTTCTTCTTGTAAAGCTCCATTACCTGCATACCTGCGTGCTTTGCAAGCTTTAGTCTTTCAGAATATACAGCAGGGATAGTGCCGTTTCCTCTAAGACCCATGCCAAGAACTTCTGTAAGGCAGTTCATAGAGTTTGCAGTGTACATACCTGAACAGCTTCCGCAAGTCGGACAGGCTTTGTTCTCAAATTCCTCAACGTCATCAAGAGTGAACTTGCCAGCGTTGTAAGTACCAACAGCCTCGAACATGCTTGAAAGGGAAGTCTTTTTGCCCTTAACGTGACCAGCCAGCATTGGACCGCCTGATACGAAAATAGTAGGAACGTTTACTCTTGCGGCTGCCATGAGCAGACCAGGAACGTTTTTGTCGCAGTTTGGTATCATAACGAGAGCGTCAAAGTGATGAGCCAAAGCCATGCACTCTGTTGAGTCTGCGATAAGGTCACGGGTAACGAGAGAATACTTCATTCCCATGTGACCCATAGCGATACCGTCGCAAACAGCGATAGCAGGGAATACAACAGGTGTTCCGCCTGCCATTGCAACGCCCATTTTAACAGCTTCAACTATCTTGTCAATGTTCATGTGACCAGGAACTATCTCATTATATGAAGATACGATACCAACGAGAGGTCTGTCCATTTCTTCCTTTGTCATGCCAAGAGCATTGAAAAGTGATCTCTGTGGAGCTTTGTCTACTCCGTCACAAAAAAAATTACACGCCATTTTTTATTACCTCTTTTGAAAAATATATTACCGAGAGCGGTATTATTCTCCGTCCTCATTTTCTTTTTTTTCAGCCTCGTCTGAGCTTTCCTCTGTCTTTGCAGGGTGCAGACGCTTTCTTACACCGTATGCAGAGCAGTATTCGCAAACGATATCCAGCACTGAGAATATGATAAGCATAAAATTCATTGAGAAGATACCTGTCACAAGCACGAATGCCGCAGGGATGATGAAAAGCGGGATCCCAGTGCCGTAAATATCTTCAAAATGATTGCCTTTTTTATACTGCCTTATCCAAAGCACCCAATAAAGTGCGATAACGAGCAGTGCAACAACAGCCCATATTATGAAAAGCAGCTTGCTTGAAAAGCCTACCTCGTAATCTCCGATAGCAAGGCACATATAGCCTATGCAGCCAAATCTGCCCACACACTTTGCGATAAAGACGATAATGTTCTCGTCCTCAAGCTCAGGCTTGTCGGCAGGTGTCTTGAAGCAGGCGAATATCACAGGTATCAGCAAAAGCAAAGTAGGTATAAATCCTATATTGAACTTCATTTTGTTTTGTCCTCCTTAGCGGAATGGTCTGTGCTCCACTTCTAATACTTCTCTCTTCATTGTGCGGACAGCCTCATCAACAGCCGCCATAAGCTTTTTCTCAAGTGGAGTGCCCACAACATTATGAGTGTAGCTTACGGTGAAACAGGTCTTGAAGTCAGGCATATAGTCGTAAAGCGGACAATAATAGAGATATTCAATCTTACCTCTGTTTTCGACTTTTGCCTTGAAGCGTGCTCTTGGACCCATGTCATTGACAGGCAGGAACATCATTGCATTTTCAGGTACGCCGCCCTTATCAAATTTCTCTGCCATGTTATAGATTATTTCGTCATCTACATCTAAAACTCCAAAAAGCGGAGTATTTGAGTCAGAGTAATCTGCATCATAATCATCATCAATGGTCGGAAGATATGACGCCAGATAGTGTACATCTCCGGCCGTTTCAAGAAAATCTCCGCTCAGGTTGAATGTTACCTTCACTCTTATCTCAGCGTTTTCACCGTCAAAAACCTCAAATTCTATTTTCCTTGACGGCTTTGCAGGAATGCTCGCTGTGTCAAGAACTTCCTGCGGTGTGGTATATTTCGGTCTTGTATAAGCACAATTGCTTCTCTTGCTTGAACTTGAAGTGGTTGCAGTGCTTGGTTTGCTTGAAGCTGTAGTGCTTGAAGAGCCGTTTATAGCTTCGTCCTTTTTGTCCATAGCCTGATTAAACAGGTCTTTAAGTCCTGTCGGACCATTGCCGTTCTTTGCCGCAGCGTTGTCTATTGCGTCAACCGCACCCTTTAAAAGCTTATCAAATAATCCCATTGTAGTTACCCCTTTTCTTTTGTCAGTGAATAATTTTTATTTCTTGTGTGAAAGTCCAAGGAATGCCGCACCGATTATGCCTGCGTCATTTCCAAGCTTTGCAATAACTATCTCAGTGTTCTTTGCTGAGTTCTTTGTGTAAACTTCCTTAGCCACAAGCTCTTTCAGAGGCAAAAGCAGAGGGTCGCCCTCGTTGCATACGCCGCCGCCGATACAGAGAATATCAGGCTGGAAGATGTTTATTGTGTTTGTGATTCCGCAGGCAAGATACTTTATGTATTTGTCAACAACTTCCTTGCCTGCCTTATCGCCGGCTCTCATGGCGTTGAACGCAGTTCTTGCTGAGACCTTGCCGTCCTCTTCGTTCATTTTCCACATGATAGAGTCCTTGTCCTCGAACATAGCCTCTTTTGTCATTCTTACAAGACCTGTTGCAGAAGAGAATACCTCAAAGCAGCCGTGTCTGCCGCAAGTACACTGCGGACCGTTAGGGTCGATAACAGTGTGACCTATCTCAGCACCTGCAAAGTTGAAGCCTGAATATATCTTTCCGTTAATGATTATTCCTCCGCCAACGCCTGTGCCGAGAGTGATGCAAACAGCGTCGTTTGCACCCTTTGCTGCACCTGCAACATACTCGCCGTATGCCGCAGCGTTAGCGTCATTTTCAACATAGCAAGGCTTGTCGATAAACTTCTTCATAAGGTCAACAACGTGGAAGTTAAGGAAACCAAGGTTGTTTGAATACTCAATAACGCCCGTGTCAGAATTTGCAGTGCCAGGTGTGCCGATACCTACAGACTCTATCTGCTCTATCTCCAGCCCTGCGTTCTTTACAGCTTCCAAAGCGACCTTAGCCATATCCTCGCAGATCTCCTCCGCAGGTCTTGGCAGATTGGTCTTGCAGGTAGCCTTTGCGATTATCTCAAATTCTTCATTTACAACACCTGCTTTGATGTTAGTGCCGCCAAGATCAATACCAATGTAATACTTCATAATAATTTCTCCCTTTTATTTTCTGAGCTTACTGAGCGTTATCGCTCTCAGTGTCATCGTCATATTCGTGAAAGTTTATCTCTTCCTTTTCCTCTTTTGGCTTTTGGGCTTCAGCCTTTTTTGCTATGGCGTTATATACCAGAAGATACACAAGCTCCAGCACTACAAAGCTGATAAGACCTATCCAAAATGAGCTTGCCACAAATCCGATAATAAAAGCGATCACAAGTGCGCCAAGCTCACCTATCTCCTTTTTCAGGTCAAGTTTAAGCATTTATCTCACCTTAGTCTATCTTTGTAAGCACGAATGTGCATTTGCCTTCAACAGTATACTTGCCTGTGCCTGCTGAAATGAATACGCTTTCGCCCTTCTTTGCAGAAACAGTTTCGCCACCGCTGATAACAGGCTCGCCCTCGAGAACGAGAATACTGTTGAAGCTGTTTTCGTCAGCGTCAAGCTCAGCCTTTGTTTCAACGTTCACCCTGTATGTTGTGAAGTATTCGCATTTTGAAAGAAGCTTTATGTCATAGCCGTCCTTTTTCTCAACAGGTGTCTCAGGATACTGCTCAGCAGGAGCAAGCTTTGTTACGTCAAGAGCCTTGTTAACGTGAAGCTCTCTAGGCTTGCCGTCCTTGCCAACTCTGCCATAGTCATAAATTCTGTATGTAGTGTTTGAGTTCTGCTGTATCTCAGCAATAAGGATACCCTTGCCGATAGCATGGAGCGTGCCTGACTTGATGAAGAAAACGTCGCCCTTCTTAACAGGTACAGCGTTTGTTACTTCAAGCAGTGTGTTGTCAGCGATTCTTCTTGCAAATTCTTCCTTTGTTATCTCGTGCTTGAAACCGTAGAGAAGAGTTGCACCCTCGTCACAGTCAACAACATACCACATTTCTGTCTTGCCGTATTCGCCCTCAACTCTCATTGCATAATCGTTGTCAGGGTGTACCTGTACAGAAAGATTGTCCTTAGCGTCAATGAGCTTGATAAGGATAGGGAAGTTCTCAAATCTTTCGCAGTTCTTGCCAAGAACGCCCTTACCTGCCTTTTCGATATACTCATTGAGTGTCAGACCCTTGTATTCACCATCAGCAACAACGCTTGGACCGTCCTTATGACAAGAAAGCTCCCAGCTCTCTGCGACCTTATCATAATCGCACTTTTTGCCGTACTCATCTCTAAGTCTGGTACCGCCCCAGATGTAGTCCTTAAATGCTGGATCAAGTTTAAATATTGACATTTTATATAGCCTCCAATTATTAAATATACCTTTTAATATAATACCATAACTCCGTCTATAAGTCAATATTTCTGGTATAAAAAAAGCAGGAGAACGAACTGCTCGTCCTCCTGCTGATAGCGTTATTTCTTTTATTTCTTCTCGTCCTCATCGTTCTTAGGCTCATCAAAAAGATTTTTCTTGTCTACGAACTTGCCGGTGCTTACGTCAAAGGCTTCGCTTGACTTCTTGTTCATGATTATCACAATTACCACAACTGCGATAGCAATTCCTGCGATGACCGCAATAACTATGATAATAGGGTTTGTTCCCTTTGAGTCTTTTTCTTCCTTTTCTGCATAAGTCTTTGTCTTGCAGTTCGTTACCGTTATGCCTGTTACTGTTATCTTTGCCCTGTCAGTCGCACCGATTATGATGTTGTATACCTGACTGAAATCGTCCGTGCCGTATGCAGTTGCGATAGATTCAAAATCATATGTAGCTGATGAATCGTCAAACTTCACAGGTGCTATCTTTGCCCATACCGCACCGTCCTGAGCGGCTGATGTAGTGGTGTTGTCCCAGCTCTGGAAAATAAGCTCAGCATTGTATTTGTTTCCTGCCTTTTCGTTTATTTCCTCGCTCTTGAATGTGACGATTATCTCTGAATCCTTTGTAAGCCTTGTTGCGTTGAAAGTTGCCTGATCGACAGTGATAGACTGTTCCCAATTGCTGCAAGCCTCTGCGGAAGAGCAGTCGATAGTAACGTCTTCTGTTTCTGCGTTTTCGGCAAAAGCTGTCAGTGTGCATGAGAATATTGAAGCGCAGGCGATGATAGCAGACATTGCTACTGATAAAAATTTCTTCATTTTTCTTTTTCCTTTCCAATTCTTATATAATATAATTTTGCACAAAACTTAACCCTGACATTTGTGCATACCCTCTGATAATAAAGCATTATAACATAATTAAAAGTAAAAATCAATAACCATAATGCACAAATGATCACAGTATTTAAGGAACAATTTTACTTTTTTAAGCAAATGGTATGCAGAGAGCTCTTCTACATTGCGTTTCTTGCAGTTTAATTCCCAAAATCCTGCTTTAGGACTTGTTTTACAGACAGTGTTATGATATAATGATAAGAAAAGTCTTGATATAGAGGTGCGCAAAATGAAAATAATGGCAATAGATTATGGTGACGCAAGAACAGGCTTCGCAATAAGCGACCGCTCTGAGTTTCTTGCTTCTCCTATCGGCACTGTTTCTGAGAGAAACGCCGAAAGGCTTGCAGATAAGGCGGCTCAGACAGCGGCTGAATACGGTGCAGGTGAGATAATAGTAGGTCTGCCTATAAACATGAACGGCACAGAGGGACCGAGAGCAGAGAAGTGCAGGGCATTTGCTGAGCTTTTGAAAGAGCGTACCGATCTGCCGGTGAGAATGTGGGACGAGCGTTCCACAACTGTCACAGCACACAATATCCTTAACGAAACAAACGTCAGGGGAAAGGCAAGAAAGGCTGTTGTAGATACAGTTGCCGCAACGATAATTTTGGAGGGCTATCTTGAATACAGAAGAAAAAAAGCAAAGCAGGCTGACTAAAAAGCAGAAAAGAAATATCATCATAGTGATAATAGTGCTTGCGGTAATGGTATTAGCCGATTTCGTGTGGTCTAATACCTATATCGAGGTCAAAAAGCTGTCAGCGCATTTTGATAACTTACCTGAGGGCTTCGAGGGCTGTAAGATAGTTCAGATATCTGACTTCCACAACGAGTGGGGCAAGGGCTACATAGACAGACTGACGGAAAAGGTCAAAGACTGTGAGCCTGACTATATCTTTGTCACAGGGGACAGCGTAGATCAGATCTTCCCCGATGTTGACCGCTCGCTGGAACTTATGAAAAAGCTCCCTGAGATATGTCCTGTCTATCTTGTTATGGGCAACCATGAATATAATCTTTCTCAGGAGGAAAGGGAACAGTTTGTTTCAGGCTGTGAAAGCTATGGTGTAAACGTCCTCTACAACGAGCATACCACACTCACACGAAATGGTGATACTATAAGCCTGTTGGGCTTTGACAATATGGAAAATGACAGCAAGGCTTTTTCTCAGGTCACAGAGGATTTTGTCATACTGCTAAATCACTATCCCGAGGATTGCAACTATTTCAGCAAAACGGCTGTTCAGAGTGGTACGCATATCGATATCGACTTCACAGGTCACGCACATGGCGGACTTATAAGGCTACCCCTTGTGAATGGTCTTTATGCACCTGGTCAGGGCTTGTTCCCGAAATACACCGACGGTACTTACAGCGTGAACGATACAACCCTTGTTGTGTCAAGAGGAGTAGGCAATAGTGGCTGGACACAGCGTTTTTCAGACCCCTTTGAACTTGTGCTTTTCACTCTTGAAAAATAACTCTTTCAGTCCCATTAGGATAAGGAAAATACCGAAAGCTTTTGAAAGCAGGCTTTGCTCTATCCTGTTTGCAAGCCATGCTGATATAATAACAGCAGCCGTTCCCCACAAAACTGCGGGAACGGCTTTTTTCCATTCCACAAGCTTGTTTTTCGTGTGAAGCACAAGGCTTATTATTGCGATAGGGATAAAAAACACAAGGTTTATCCCCTGCGCCACTAGTTGCGAAAAGCCTGCAAACACCGTCAGATAAACGATAAGCACCATTCCGCCCCCAAGACCCATGGAGGCAAAGATACCGGTGAGAAAAGCCACCGCACATATGGTATACCAAGCCGTAATATCACCCTATTTCATAAATATCCGCACTCCAGCAATTATCATAAGTGCGCCGAAAATACGTTTAAGCAGGCTGTTTGAAAGCTTTTTCATGAGCATTGCACCCACTGCCGCACCAACTATCCCAAGTGGTATGAATTTCACTGCCTGAGAAAAATCAAGACTTCCGCCCTTGAAATATACAAGTCCGCTTATAATAGACAATGGAAGCGTTATAGCAATGGACGTGGCGTGAGCTTTTTTCGCCTCACTGCCGCCTTTTTCAAGCATAGGCACTGCTATCATTCCACCGCCCGAGCCGAAAAAACCGTTGCATATCCCCACGGCTATACCTGTGAGCGCATTGAAGCATTTTTTATTTATACGCAAAAAAATCACCCCATACTATTATCTGTACGGGGTGATGATTTATTCACTGAACTATCAGTCTATCTCTACCATTATTTTCTGATCCACACGGGAAGCACCGGCACGCATTACGACTCTTATAGCCTTTGCGATCCTGCCCTGCTTGCCGATAACTCTGCCCATATCGTCCGGAGCAACGTGAAGATGATAAACCACGATACCCTCTGCGTTAGGCTCGTCAACAACGACCTCAACAGCGTCCTTGTTTTCAACAAGCTCAGAAACTATAGTTTCGAGTAATTCTTTCATAAAAATATCTCCATTCTCCCACGAAAATGCGGCAGGGAAGCGTTTTCCCCGCCGAAAACGGCAAGCGAAGTGGTGGGATAGGTGGCTCACCGTCTGAATTGTCTTGTCAGCTATTAGATAGTGCCGTTCTTCTTGAGAAGAGCCTTAACTGTATCAGTTGGCTGTGCACCGTTAGCGATCCAAGACTTTGCCTTTTCGTCGTCAACCTTGAGTACAGAAGGTTCCTTAGTTGGGTCATAGTAGCCCAGCTCTTCGATGAAACGTCCGTCTCTTGGATATCTTGAATCAGCAACTACGATTCTGTAGAAAGGAGCCTTCTTAGCACCCATTCTTCTAAGTCTGATCTTTACTGCCATTGTATTTTCACCTCCATAAAAAACTTCATATATCAAATCAATCACTTGATTGCTGATAGCTTATCAATTATTGTGGCATTCCGCCGCCAAGTCCTTTGAGAAGTGCCGCTCTGTTTCTTCTGGATTTCTTTCCGTGAAGATTTCCGCCGATACCGAACTGCTTCATCATTTTCTGCATCTGTTCAAACTGCTTAAGAAGCTGATTTACGTCAGATACCTGCGTGCCGCTTCCGGCAGCGATACGTCTTTTTCTCTTAGGGTCAATGATCGCAGGCTTTTCTCTTTCAGTCCTTGTCATTGAATTTATCATAGCCTCAGTCTTTTTCAGCTGAACCTCGCCCTGCTCCACCTGCTCGTCTGTTACCTTGTTTGCGCCCGGAAGCATTCTGATAATAGACTTCATAGAGCCCATTTTCTGTATCTGTTTCATCTGCTCCAGCAAGTCGTTAAGGTCAAAGCCCTTTTCCTGCATTTTTTCTGCAAGCTTTTTGGCGTCCTTTTCGTCAACTGTCTGAGTAGCCTTTTCGATAAGTGTGAGCATATCGCCCATGCCAAGTATTCTTGAAGCCATTCTCTCAGGGTGGAAAGCCTCAAACTCGTCAAGCTTTTCGCCCATACCAACGAACTTGATAGGCTTACCTGTTACAGCAAGCACTGAAAGCGCCGCACCGCCTCTTGTGTCAGAGTCGAGCTTTGTAAGGATAACGCTGTCGATACCAAGAGCCTCGTCAAAGCTTGAAGCTACCTTTACAGCGTCCTGACCGATCATAGCGTCAACAACGAGCATTATCTCGTTCGGCTCAGCGATCTTCTTGATGTCTTTAAGCTCGTTCATAAGCTCCTCATCAATGTGAAGACGTCCTGCTGTATCTATGATAACAAGGTCGTTGCCGTAATCCTTGGCGTGCTTGATACCCTCTTTTACTATCTTTCGTGGGTCTATCTGACCCATTTCAAATACTGCGACTTCGGCTCTCTCTCCCACAACCTTTAGCTGTTCAATAGCCGCAGGTCTGTAAACGTCGGCTGCTATAAGCAGAGGACGTTTGCCCTCTTTCTTGAACATCTTCGCAAGCTTTGCAGCGTGTGTTGTTTTACCTGAACCCTGAAGACCGCACATCATTATGATGCAAGGCGGTTTGTTAGGGAAGTTTATCTTCGAGTTAGCCTCGCCCATGAGCTTTATAAGCTCGTCATTAACTATCTTTATGACCTGCTGACCAGGAGTAAGGCTCTTCAGCACTTCCTCGCCAACGCTTCTCTCAGTTACCTTGGCAATAAAATCTTTTACTACCTTGTAGCTGACGTCAGCCTCAAGCAGAGCCATTTTAACTTCACGCATTGCCTCTTTTACATCGGCTTCGCTAAGTTTACCTCTTGATTTAAGACGCTTGAACACGCCGTTTAGTTTTTCTGAAAGTCCTTCAAACGCCATAAGCTGTCCTCCGTATAATTTTTTTTATCTATATCTATTCTTCTTCGGTATATTCTGCGTTGTCAAATTCATCAAGCTTAGAATCGAGATTTTCAAGAAGCACTATCACCTTTTCGGCGATATCTCTCGCATAATTCTTTTTTTTACACTCGTTAAAAACGTCCATAGCCTGAGCCTTGAACTCTTTAAGCTCTGCCAGATAAGCTTCCTGCTGTTTTAGCAGACCTAGCTTTTCTTCATAATCAGCCATTGCAGTTTCACATTTTTTTATAGCGTCATGAACGCCCTGTCTTGAGATATCTAGCTGAGCGGCGATCTCTCCCAACGACAGATCGTCATTGTAATAAAGATCCATGATCTCGTTTTGTTTATCAGTGAGCAGGCAGCCATACAAGTCGAGCAAAACGCTGTTTTGCAAATTTTTACTCATACTGCTTACCTCCTAATGGATTTCTGTAAAGTCATAAACCTTTACAATTATATATCAAGTTTACCGACTTGTCAAGGGGTTTTTATGAAAAAATAAAATTTAACAAAATTCTGTGGAAAAAGTCCTTTTTATATGGTATAATAGTGTATTACTAGACATAGTGATTATAAATAGTATAGGAAATTGTATGCCAAGGGGGAAGAGTGTATGATAAGCTATGTGTTGAAAAACGACAGATATGAAATGAAAGTCCCTGCCCTGACTTTTGGTGCGGCAGGTTTTGAGAGAAACGATTGTGACGATGTGTATTTTGAGTTTCTCGACAAATATGTAGAGCTTGGCGGCTGGTGTATCGATACCGCAAGAGTTTACTGCGACTGGCTGGAGAATGGTCACGATTCCAGCGAGGGCGTAATAGGCAGATGGCTCAAAGCCAGAAACAATCGTGATAAAATTTGTATTGCCACAAAGGGCGGTCACCCTGAAATGGGTCATATGGACGAAAGCCGTCTTAGCAGGGAAGAGCTTACAAAGGATCTTGAAGCAAGCCTGAGAGTGCTGGGCGTTGACTATGTGGATATTTATTTTCTTCATCGTGACGACCCGAAGATACCCGTGGAAGAGATAATGCCGGTTCTCAATGATTTTTATGAGAGCGGAAAGATACATTTTATAGGCGTTTCAAACTGGACAACTCAGAGGATAGAGGAAGCGAATAAGTTTGCAGAGGAAAACGGTATGGAGCCTATCAGGATCAGTCAGATAAACTACAGCCTTGCACATTCGAGCGTTGAAACTTTCGGTGACAATACTCTTGTTTGTATGGATACAAAGGAGTTCCGCTGGTACAAGAAGCATGATTTTCCTGTTATGGCGTTCTCTCCGCAGGCAAAGGGCTTTTTTGCAAAGCTTGCAAAGGGCGACGCTGCAAACAATCTCCCTGAGGGACAGTATGCAGGTCCTGCTAATCTTGCAAGACTTGCAAAGGTAAAACAGCTCAGCGAGCAGACGGGGGACACTCCGGCAAAGATAACCCTCGGCTATCTGAACAGCCAGCCGTTTTTTGTATCGTCAGTTTTCGCAGTAACAAAGCTGTGGCAGCTTGACGAGGATATGGAAGCGCAGGATCTTACATACGATCCAAAGACAGTGGCTTTCCTTGAAAATATGATATAAAATAAAAGCACTCTGCATTGACCGCAGGGTGCTTTATTTATTCTTGATACGTTGTATGGGACGGCGTCCTCGACGTCCCACCCCTTACACAAAAAAACTTAACTATGTGATATCTGAATACACCACATAGTTAAGTATGTACGTTCATATTGATTATGCCATTGGTATTACGCCCTTCTGAAAATTCTAGTCGTAAACTCATGCTAAATTGTACTTTGGACTCACGCCTTTCAGTAAAATTCTGTCCGCATAATATAAGCTATTCCATTGGATCTATTTCCTTTCGGTAAAAATAATCTCTAAGTGCAAATTACCTTTCCATTGGATCTATTTCCTTTCAAAATATTAAGTTATGCCTCAGTGGATAAAACTTAACGTGCCATCGGACTTAACACCTTTCGTGAAAATTTATTGTCAATGAAACTTATTACATTTCCATTGGAATTATCGCCTTTCGCATAATTTCAAGATCTTATGCTCATCATATCAGATAAGCCTTGCTGAAGTAACTGGCGGATTCACCTCCAAATATCAGATGTTCAAAAGCCTTGAGTGCATTTTCATAACGCACCACTCCTTCAGTATTTTATATGATCTTTAGAAAAATCTTAGTCAGTAAATCAAATCAGTAAGAGCATTAAGCTCGTAAATTTCTTGGCGGACTCACTCCATTCTATTTCATGTTCAAGTTCCTTTTGTGCATTTTCATATGCACCACTCCTCGAAATTTATTTGATTTTTATAGCTCTGTGAGCTTTTTATGTTCAGAAGCTAAATTTTACATTGGAATCACTCTTTCAGTTTATTTCTTTACCTCTGAAAAGCTGAAATTGTGCATTGGAAACACTCCTGTCTAAATTTTATTTGCAAACCTTCTGTAACCGATCATGTCGATCACTCCTTATATAAAAGTTGCAAAATATTCAATTGTAAATTTGAGAGTATCCTTAAATTGCAGTAACTCTGTGCTGTGATTAATCCATGAGGCTCTGCAATTTCTTCCTGTGTAAATCATATATGTCTGGATTCCTGTCAGCTCATTCGTCTGCGTCTTGATCCTTTTTTTACTTTAAGAAATTGCCGAGCCTATGGATACTCTCCTGGATCTCTGATGCGTCCATTGGACTCGCTCCTTTCATATCTTATTAGGTATCCGATGAGCCTGCCCGCCTGCTGAACTGTAGTGTACCTAGTGTCGGGTATATGCTGTGTCCACCGATCTGCCTGTGATATATAAGGAAAACCTCTCGCCTCACTTTGCTTTGCCGTGCCCTCTGAAATCGTTACTGTATCGTCAGACCGTTGACCGTTTCAGCGAACCCTGTTGTCTGCTTTTGTTTGGCTCTTTGTTTTTCCTTGACTATACTATACCACATCTTTTGTTACTTGTCAATAGTTTTTCTCAACTTTTTTGTGATTTTTATATTTAATATTACTTTTACAAAATGCGCTTGACTTTGATTTTGCAGTGTAGTATAATTAAAGTGTTGCGGTGGTCAGAAACAGTCTTTCTGTTCTGATTTTTTCGATATATCCCACTCAGAAAGTGCCGATATACCGCACAAGATCATGTTAGGAGGATAATTATGGATAACGAGTTTCTGCCGGACCTCTACGAGCTGGAGGACGAAAATGGTAATAAGCAGACTTTTGAGCTGTTGGACGCAATGGAGTATGGTGACGAGAAGTATTATGCTCTCACTCCTTATTATGAGAACGGTGATGAAGCCCTTGAAGATTCAGGCGACGTTGTGATACTCAAGGCTGAGTATGACGAGAACAATGACGAGATACTTGCTTCTATCGAAGATGATGACGAATATGAGAAGATCGGTCAGATGTTCATGGAGCGTATCGATGAAATGTTCGAGTTTGACGATGAGGACGAAGACGATGATTGCGGCTGTGGCTGCGGTTGTCACGATCACGACCACCTGTCATAAGAAAGATATCTCAGCATATAGGCTTGTCAATATGTAAAATGTACAATTTTATGTACTTTGATTTGCTGAAATTACCTATTGATATTATGGATATGTTGTGATATACTAAATAACAGAAAAAGTTTCCTGCCTTGTGCGAACAAGCACAGTTATTATAAATCCAACACTTCTAAAAAGGGATTCAGACTCTGGAAATGGATTGCAGACCTCCCGAACGAAACCGCATTTGCCGTTTCGGAAACGGACGAAGGGAGCGTGAAGCTTTCAGGCTGTTTTACCCACCCTGCTTTTATAGCGGGTTTATCGGCTGTGCGACGGCAAGGCGGCTTTTACTTAAACACTGAGCGTACCGATTTTTCGGTACGCTTTTTTGTGTCATAAAAACCATGTCGGCATAAAATGAGATAACGGAGCGTCTGCAGTGATCGTATGACAGTGGGTGACGCAGCCGAAGATCTGCGTCCGCAGGGCAGCCCGTTGTCATTTACTGCAGGACGTTTCGTTTATATAGAAGAAAGCCGCTGTGCCTGAGGGCATAACGGCTTTCTTCTTGTCAGATAAATAAATTACTTTCGCTAGTATGTTCAGCGGTGGCTGATAATGCCTTTTCCGCTGGATATTTGCTGTTTATGTATTCGGCGGCAACGAAAATAAATTCGCTGTTAGTGGGGTAGTGGTCAGGTCTTATGGCAAAATTACCGAATATCTCGGCTTTGTCTTTGTCATGAGCCTTTTCCCAACCGATCCTTATGGCGGTGCGCATGTTTCTTTCAACGCTTACTGTGGTTACTCCATGTGCCGCCGCTATCTCTGGATAAATGACCTTTGTGACACGTCTGTTGGCTTTGTCTGTCGTAAGAGCCATTTTTATTGCCTCTTTAATGTAGCCATAGCCGTTATAATTCGGAGTTATGCATAACCGCTTCATTACGGTGGATATAGCAGATTGTATGTCGCCATTGGTGTACCCCTCATCAGAGCTTCGTGTTATTGTGATGTTCGGATCTGCAGAATCGTCAGGACACTGAAGCGCTCTGAGTGCGTTTTTGATATCCGCACAGCTTAGAGGACTTTTTATTATCATATCTGCGTATTTTGCAAGTCCATTGTTTCCATTGTTGGTTTTTCTGTCGGAAAGCATGATTATTTTCAGCTTAGGACAAGCCCCTTTGAGATTTTTGCACAGTTCGTAGGGAAACTCAGTTATTTCTGAAACTATCAGAAAATCAGGTTTGCTTTTAAGCACCTCAAGCTGTATCTCCAGTGGATTGTAGTCTGACTGCGCAACATTGTACCCCTGTTTTTTCAGATAGTCTGCCACCTTCATGCCGGCCTGATTGAGGCTTCCGACAAGGATTTTGATCACGTCTTTTTTACACATTTTAAATCTTCCTCCGGTTTTTTTATTTTTTTAACTTTATACTACACTTGCAGTATAACATTTTTACGATATAATTTCAAGTTTTTTACTTAATTTTCTTGCTTTTTGTACTATGTTTTAAGAAACGCGCAACAATCTATACATAGTAAATAAACAAATGTCGGTTATGACCAAATTTCGAATGAGATAATTGTGCAAATATTGTAATTTACACAGAGAAAATAAGCTTTTGTGTCGTTTAAATCAATACATTATATGAATAAATTGACGATTTGCTATATTTTACATCAACTTTACATTGTTATGAAAGCTCGTTTTATGTAGAAAAAAGTCGAAAACGCCAGCAAAGATTGCTATATAATTAATGAAATATTAAAATAAATGCATGATATTATATTTGTTAATATAAATATAATCAATTAGAAATATGTATATGAATAGTATTTTTACATAGCTTTTACAAAGGATAATTTCTTGACAAAAGCTTTATTGCGTGGTAAAATATACGGGAGGATCATTGCAAAAAACATGGTCAGCAGCTTTTTTGTGCCACCAGTTTGCAATGATGTCTTTGTAAAAAATTATAGATCATGTTGAGGGAGGCGACGTCGTTTTATGAAAAAAGACGTTATCAATTACATTTGGACAGATAAGAAAAGAACGATTTTTGGTCTGCCTATATCATTTACAAGATATTTTCTCACAGAAGATAAGTTTATAACACGCAAGGGTTTTCTCAGCATAGAGGAAGACGAGCTTGACCTTTATAGGGTCATCGACAAAAAGCTTGTCCTGCCGTTCGGACAAAGAATGTTCGGCTGTGGCACAATAGTAATGAATGTCAAAGACGTTGATACGCCTATTAAGGAAGTCAAGTCCATAAAAGCACCAAGAGATGTGCTTGCACAGCTTGATAAGTATATCAATATAAATCGTGATAGATACCGTGTAAGGGGCAGAGATATGGTCGGCGGTGACGGCGGTCATTGCCATGATCATGATGATTTTGATATCAATGACGATATCATATAAAGTTCTATAAGAATAAGGGGCTTTCGCAGATCTTTCTGTGAGAGCCTTTTTTGGAGAGGAAAGTGTGAATGTTTTCAAAAGAATATTTTCAGTCCCTTGAAAGCTCGTGGGACAGGCTCAAGACCTGCGAAAAGCCGATATTCATATACGGCATGGGCGATGGAGCGGAAAAGCTTCTTGATGAATTTGATAGACTTGGCATAAAATGCACAGGTGTTTTTGCAAGCGACGATTTTGTCCGTGGACAAAGCTTCAGAGGGTTTAAGGTGCAGACTTTCTCTCAGGTGCAAGCGCAGTTTGGGAATATCACAGTTGTGCTTGGCTTTGGCACGAGCCTGCCTGAGATAATGGAGCGTATCGACAATATTGAAAAAAGCTGCGAGGTCATAGTGCCGGAAATGTGCGTTGCAGGCGATGAAAATTTCAGCAAGGAAAAGCTTCTCTCAATGTATTCTCAGGCTGAAAAAGCTTACCGCCTTTTTGATGACGATATTTCAAAGCTTACCTTTGAAAAGCTGACAGCGTTCAAGATAACAGGCAAGCTTTCTTATCTCCGTGAGATATTTACGGATAAGGACAAGATAACCGAGATACTTCCCCTTGGAGAAAACGAGATATACTGCGACTTGGGAGCATACACAGGCGACACTGCCGAAGAGCTTATCTCACGCACAGGGGGAAAGTATGAGAGAATATATGCCCTCGAACCTGAGAGAAAAAACTTTCAGAAATGCCTGAAAAATCTAAAAGCCAATGACAATATAAGTCTTTACAATGCCGCCGCATGGAGCATTGATACCGAGCTTTATTTCGCTGGTGGCGCAGGCAGACAGGGCAGAGTAGATGCCGCAGGAAAAAAAGTTCGTGCAAGAAGTCTGGACAGCGTTCTTGCAGGCAAAAAATGCACCTATATAAAATATGACGTTGAGGGAGCAGACCTAGAAGCTATCAAAGGCAGTGAATATACCATTTCACGCTATGCCCCCAAAATATGCAGTGCATTGTATCACAGACCATATGATTACATCACCCTGCCTCTGTATATAAACAGTCTTTGCAAGGGATACAAATTCTATATCCGTCAGGAAAGATATTACCCCGCATGGGAAACAAACCTTTTCTGCGTTCATGATAAATAAGGAGAAAAATAATGAGTACAACAGTAAGCCTTAACGATAACTGGAAAATGAAAAAAGCAGGCTCGCAGGAGAGCTTTGATTGCAAAGTTCCATGCTCTGTATATAAGACCCTGCTTGACTATAAAAAGATACCAGACCCATATTATCGTGAGAACGAGTATATCTCAACACAGATATGTGATGATGATTACGATTTTGAAACTACATTCACCGCAGACAAGACCGCAGTGGAGTGCGAGCATACTGTCCTGCACTTTGACGGCATTGATACCATAGCAAATGTCTGTCTCAACGGCATTCACCTCGGCAGAGTGAATAATATGCACAGAGTGTGGGAGTTTCCTGTCCATGGTATTATCAAAGAGGGGGACAACACTCTCACAGTGAAAATAACCTCGCCAAACAGATACATAAAAGAAATGGACGAAAAACGTCACCTTTGGGGCGTTGACTCCACCATGACAGGCTATACACATATAAGAAAAGCCCATTGTATGTTCGGCTGGGATTGGGGTCCAATGCTCCCTGACATGGGAATATGGCGCAGTGTATCCCTTATCGTTCCAGTTGCAGGACGTATACTTGACGTTTACTACAGCCAAAAGCACACCGATAACAAAGTGACTTTGAAAGCCCTTTTGCATATAGAAAACCACGGCTGTAAAAAAGCTATGGTGGAAATATCCGACCCGCAGGGCAATATCGCCGCAAAAGCCGACATAAGCCTGGAGGAAAGTGCAGAATATTATGAAACAGAGCTTGTGATAAACGACCCTCAGCTTTGGTGGGTGAACGGCTATGGCGAACAGCCACTTTATAGCTGTGCAGTGACTTTGTATGATGAAAATGACGCTTGCACAGATAAAAATACACAGCGCATAGGTCTTAGAACTTTAACTGTCAGCCGTGAAAAAGATCAGTGGGGCGAGGAGTTCTGCTTTATAAACAATGGCGTGAAGATATTTGCCATGGGCGCAAACTATATCCCCGAAGACCAGATAGTCACACGCTGTAACGAAGTGAAAACAAGAAAGCTCCTTGCAGATTGCAAGGCCGCAAACTATAACTTTATGAGAGTGTGGGGAGGCGGTTATTATCCTGACGAGTATTTCTATGACTACTGCGACGAGAATGGTATCATAGTATGGCAGGACTTTATGTTCGCCTGCTCTGCATATCTGCTCACAGAGGAGTTTGAAGAAACTGTCCGAGGGGAAGTTCGTGACAACGTTATCCGCCTGAGAAACCACCCGTCCCTTGGTCTGTGGTGCGGCAACAACGAGATAGAATCCGCATGGGAATATTGGGGTCTCCCCGAGGACGAGGAAGCAAAGCGTGACTATCTTATCATTTTTGAGGATATTATCCCACAGGTGCTTAAAGCCTATGACCCCTGCGAAAACACCTTCTATTGGCCGTCATCACCTTCATCAGGGGGAGGCTTCAAGGACGCTTCCTCAAACCATGCAGGGGATATGCACTATTGGGACGTTTGGCACAACTTCAAGCCTATCGAAGCGTTCAGAGAATTTTATTACCGCTTCTGCTCAGAATACGGCTTTGAAAGCCTGCCTGATATAAAGACCTGCCGTGCCTTTGCTGATGAAACAAAGGGCGACTTTGACCTTTGCTCACCGGTTATGGCGGCACATCAGAAGTGCGTTCAGGGCAACGAGAAGATAATGTACTATCTCGCTCAAATGGTGAGATATCCATATGATTTCAAACAGCTCATCTATTCCTCACAGCTCGTTCAGGCGGATTGCATACGCTCGAATGTTGAGCATATGAGAAGAGCAAGAGGCAGATGTATGGGTTCTGCCTATTGGCAGGTGAACGATTCAAACCCTGTTATCTCATGGTCAAGTATCGACTATTTCGGAAGGTGGAAAGGTCTTCATTATTATGCAAAGCGTTTTTACGCACCATGCCTTATCTCCTGCGATGATACCCATAGAAAAAAGCCCGTCCTTAACATATCCAACGAGCGAATGACAGCCTTTGAGGGCATAGTAAGATGGAAGCTTAGAAACAATAAAGCTGAAATTCTGCAAAGCGGAGAAAAATCCGTGAACGTTCCGGCTCTCACAGCACAGAACGTCCTTACTATCGACCTTTCAGACGAGCTTAAAAACCGTACCGACCCTCGTGAAAAATATCTCGAATATTCCATTATGGAAAACGGCAAGGTGTTGAGCTTTGGCACAACTCTCTTTGTGCGCCCAAAAGAATTTACATTCTTAGAGCCTGCCATAACCTATGGCATTTCCGAAAGCGAGGATAAATTCGCCCTGACATTCTGTGCCGAGAATTACGCCAAAAGCGTTTGCCTCAGCCTGAAGACCGCAGATTGCGTTTTCTCTGACAACTGGTTCGATATCCACGGAAAAGAGCCTGTTACCATAATGATAGATAAAGCCTCCCTCAGCAGAAAAATGACCGCTCAGGAACTTTCTGAGGAACTTGAGATAATGCACAATTAGGGCTGTGATTTCAAAGGCTCTGCCTTGTCACCAGCAGTGAAAAGTCGATGCGATCATTAGCAAAACAAAAGCAATGCGGGCGAACGCTGTTCGCCACTACATAAAAAAGTTATATCACGCATTTTGTAGGGGCTGGCGTCCTTGACAGCCCACTGCTCTGCATTTGCTATCTTCCGTCAATGTTCCCCTGCGTATAAGTAGCCTGAAATAAAATTTTAGGAGGAACTGCTTTGAAAGTAAAACTAAGCAAATACTTGAAGCCCTATGCACTGTTTGCGGTGCTGACACCTCTATCCATGGTAGGAGAAGTGCTGGGCGACCTGCTTCAGCCAAAGCTTATGTCAAAAATAGTTGACGATGGCGTGCTGGGTCAGGATATGGATCTTATCATAAGAACGGGACTTCTCATGCTCCTTGTTCTTATAGGCGGCGGAGCTTGCGGAATTGCGGCTTCTGCATTCGGTGGGATAGCTTCCCAAAGCTTTTCAAGAGATCTGCGTGTGGACGTTTTTAAGCGTGTCATGGGTCTTTCATTTGAACAGACCGACAAGTTCACCACAGGCTCATTGGTAACACGTCTTACAGCGGATATAACCGCCATTCAGCAAATGGTGGACTTCATGTTGAGAATGTTGGTGCGTGACAGCCTGCTGTTCTTTGGCGGAATAATCATGATGCTTACTCTAAACGTTCGCTTTGGAATAATAATCCTATGTGCCTTGCCTATCGAGATAATCATGATGATAATAATTCTCAAAAAGGCAAACCCATACTATTCTATCGTTGCAAAACGTCTTGACAGCGTAAACTCTGTGGTTCAGGAGAACGTCACAGGCGCAAGAGTAGTAAAAGCCTATGTCAGAGAAGATACAGAAGAAAAGCGTTTTGACGATGCAAATATAAGCCTTATGGAATCAAACCTCCGTGTCCAGACCCTTATGGCTATCCTTCAGCCGCTTCTTATGATAATACTCAATCTGTCTGTTATTGCCGTTATAGTTATAGGCGGCTGGCAGGTGCAGGCGCAAGCTATGAAGGTCGGCGAGGTCATGGCGGCTATCACATATCTTACTCAGGTCTTGCATGGCGTAATGATGATGTCAATGATGTTCCAGACCCTTGCAAAGGCTTCCGCATCTGCAAACAGATTGAGAGAAGTCCTCGAAACTGACCCTGTTATAAAAAGCGGCAGCGTTTCCCTTTCAGATAAAACAGGCGGCACAGTGAGCTTTAAAAACGTTTCATTCTCCTATCCTGAAACCAAGGGCAGACCTGTTATCTCAGACCTTACCCTTGATATAAAGTCAGGCGAGAGCGTCGCCATACTAGGTGCAACTGGTTCGGGAAAATCCTCCCTTGTGAACCTTATTCCAAGATTTTACGATTGTACAGCAGGAGAAGTCCTCGTTGACGGCGTAAACGTCAAGGACTGCAAGCTTGACGAGCTTAGAAAGAAAGTTGGCATAGTCCTGCAAAAGAGCGAGCTTTTCTCAGGCACAGTTGAGGACAACATAAAGTGGGGCGACAAAAACGCTACCCATGAGGAGGTCATCTCCGCCGCACAGGCAGCTCAGGCTGACGAGTTCATTCAGAAGATACCTGCAGGCTATGAGGGTATTATAGCCGAAAAGGGTGCTTCACTGTCAGGCGGTCAGAAGCAAAGGCTTTCTATCTCAAGAGCGGTACTTAAAAACCCTGAGATCCTCATTCTTGATGATTCCACCTCCGCCCTCGACCTTGGCACAGAAGCTAAGCTCCGTGCGGAGATAGACCGCAAAATGAACGGCACTACCCTTATCATAATCGCACAGCGTATCCAGAGCGTAAAATCATGCGATAGGATAGCCGTCCTTGACCACGGCAAGCTTTGTGCCTGCGATACTCATGAAAATCTGCTAAAGACCTGCGAGGTATATCAGGATATCTACGCTTCACAGGTAAAAACGTCAGGAGGTGAAGTGTAATGCCTCCAATGCCTCCAATGGGACCCGGCGGAAGAAAACCGGGCGGACCTCACGGTGCAAGGCTCACAATGGAAAAGCCTAAGGACGCAAAGAACACCCTTAAAAAGCTTATCGGCTATATAGGCAGAAACAGATATCTGTTTTTCGCTCTTATCGGAGTAATGCTCATCATAACTCTGCTCAACCTTGCCGCACCGTCAATACAGCAGATAGCCATAGACTGCATTACTCTCACCAAAAAGAAAACAAGCGTTGACTTTAGCGCATTGGGCAAAACGCTCATAGGTCTTGGGGCAGTTTATCTCCTGTCCTCTGTTTTCACCTATATGCAGGGCATCTTCTCTGCAAAGCTTTCACAGTACACAGTAAAGACCATGCGTAAAGACTTGTTCTCAAGCCTTGTAAGACTTCCTATAAAATATCTCGATACCCATAGTCATGGTGATATAATGAGCCGTATGACAAACGACGTCGAGAACATTTCCACAACTATCTCTCAGTCTATAGGCTCGCTCATCTCAGGCGTGCTGACCATAGTGGGAACAGTTGTAATAATGCTTCTGTATTCACCGCTTCTTACCCTTATCTCACTGTCTACAGTGTTCCTTACCATATTCGTTTCAGGCGTTCTCACAAAGTATATGAAGAAATACTTCATCAAACAGCAGGTGCTTCTTGGCGAGATAAACGGTGAAGTGGAAGAAATGGTCGTTGGCTATAGAACGGTCGTTTCCTACGGCAAAGAGCAGGACGCTGTTGACAAGTTCGAGAAAATGAGCAACAATCTGAAAAAATGCGGCATAAAAGCTCAGATATTCGGTGGTGTAATGGGTCCTTGCATGAACTTAATATCCAATTTCGGCTTTATCCTTATCGCTGCATTTGGCGGCTGGTTCGCAATAAAAGGCTTTATAACAGTGGGAACTATTCAGGCTTTCATACTCTATTCAAAACAGTTCTCACGTCCTATCAATGAGATTGCAAATCAGTTTGCGAATATCCAGACCGCAATAGCAGGCGCAGAGCGTATCTTTGAAGTCATGGACGCCGATAAGGAAACTGACGAGGGCAAGGCTGACTTTGAGGTGGAAAACGTCAAAGGCGATATCAGTTTCAAGCATATAGATTTCTCGTATGTTCCTGAAAAGCAGGTGCTAAAAGACCTCGATCTTGAAGTAAAAGCAGGTCAGAAAATAGCCATAGTCGGTGCAACAGGCTCAGGCAAGACCACCATAGTGAACCTCCTCACAAGATTTTATCCCGTTGACAGCGGTGAGATAACTATAGACGGTCAGAGCATTTACGATATCCCGAAAGACAAGCTCAGACGTTCCATAGCCATAGTTTTGCAGGATACAGTGCTTTTTAAGGACACCATAGAGGAGAATATCCGCTACGGCAGAGAAAACGCCACCCTTGATGAAATAAAGGCGGCGGCAAAGTTTGCGAACGCAGACGAGTTCATAGAAAGACTTTCCGAGGGTTACGACACAGTGCTTGCCGAGGGCGGCTCAAACCTTTCACAAGGTCAGCGTCAGCTTCTCTCCATAGCAAGAGCAGTGCTTGCCGACCCGAAGATACTTATTCTTGACGAAGCCACTTCCTCAGTTGATACCAGAACTGAGATGCACATTCAGTCCGCAATGGTGGCTCTTATGAAAAACAGAACGTCCCTTATCATCGCTCACCGACTTTCCACTATCCGTGACGCCGATAAGATAGTCGTTATCGACGGTGGACGTGTTGCAGAGCAGGGTAGCCATGAGGAGCTTATCGCCGCCAAGGGCTGTTACTACAGACTTTATCAGACGCAGTTCTCAGGCGTTAAGACCTGATACAATGTGTTTGGAAAACGTATATAGCCGATATCGTACATTCAAACAAATCAAGGCACAGGAAGACCTCTCCTGTGCCTTTTTTATGTGCAAAAAAAGACGGCTCTCATAAGAAAGCCGTCCTTAATGTTATCTGAAATATTACTTTGTAACAAGTGCCAGAGTATCTCTTGCAATGAGAAGCTCCTCATTTGTAGGGATAACGTAAACCTTTGTCTTAGAATCGTCTGTGGAGATCTCCTTGAGTATTCCACGGCAGAGATTTTTCTCAGCGTCAATGTGGATACCGAGGATATCGAGATTTGAGCAAGCAGCCGCTCTTACCTCAGGTGCGTTCTCACCGATACCGCCTGTGAAGATAACAGCGTCAAGACCGTTCATTGCAGCAGCGTATGAACCTATGAACTTCTTGATCTGATAAGCAAATATCTCGCTTACGATAAGCGCTCTCTCGTTGCCCTCGCTTGCAGCAGCCTGAATATCTCTGTTGTCAGAGCCGATACCAGAAAGACCAAGGAAGCCTGACTTCTTGTTCATGTATTCTGTCATCTGGTCAGGTGTAAAGCCCATTTTCTTCTCAACATAGTCAACAGCAGAAGGGTCAACAGAACCGCAGCGTGTGCCCATTACAAGACCGTCAAGAGGAGTGAAGCCCATTGATGTGTCAACAGACTTGCCGCCGTTGATAGCTGTGATAGATGAGCCGTTGCCAAGGTGGCATGAAACTATCTTAAGCTCCTCGATAGGCTTGCCCATTACTCTTGCAAGCTCGCCTGAAACAAATCTGTGTGATGTTCCGTGGAAGCCGTATTTTCTTACATGAAGATCAGTGTAGCACTCGTATGGCAGACCGTAGAGATAAGCCTTTCTTGGCATTGTTGAGTGGAAAGCAGTGTCGAATACAACTACCTGTGGTGTGCCTGCTGGGATAACTGCCTTGCAGGCTCTCAGTGCAAGAGCGTGTGGGTGGTTATGTACAGGTGCAAGCTCAGCCAGTGCGTCGATCTGGTCGATAACTTCGTCTGTTACAAGGCAGGTCTCCTTGAATACCTCAGCACCCTGAACTATTCTGTGACCAACGGCTGATATCTCAGACATAGAGTCGATGACCTTTGTTTCGCCTGATGTGAGTACCTCAACGAGCTTTTCAAAAGCCTCAGTGTGAGTAGGGAAATTGCAATCCTCCTCGATGTGTCTGCCGTCGCCTGTCTTTGCGCTCACATGGCCGTCGATACCGATACGGTCGCAGTTGCCCTTTGCGATAACAGACTCGTCCTTCATATCCAGAAGCTGATATTTAAGTGATGATGAACCTGCGTTTACAACTAAGATTTTCATTGGAAAAAATCTCCTCCCGATTATAATATGTCAGATAACGGGCTTGACTTTAAGCCCATAATATCATATACTTATAGTATATCAATATTAATGATAAATTTCAAGAGCTTTTTTCATAAATATACATATTGCACAATTTTTTTACTAGGGCTTAACATATTAGTATCATAATTCGCAGTAAGCTTTTGAAAGACTGAATAAAATATGCATAGGGTAGAAAGAGGAGTAAAAAATGAAAATTGCGGGAATAGTTGCGGAATATAATCCGTTCCATAACGGACACAAATATCAGATACAAGCCACAAGACAGGCTGGCGCAGAGGGTATCGTCGCAGTAATGAGCGGCGATTGTGTGCAGCGTGGCTCAGCGGCTGTTTTCTCAAAATATGACAGAGCGCAGGCTGCTATAAGAAACGGTGCAGACCTTGTTATAGAACTGCCATGCCCGTTCTCATGTTCAAACAGTGAGGTCTTTGCAAGAAGTGCAGTAAGGCTTCTTGCAGGTCTTGGGGAGGACGTGGTAACGACCTTGTCTTTCGGCTGTGAAAGCGGTGATAGGAACGCCCTTGAACAGGCAGCTGAAATATCCGCAATGCTTGAAAATTCACAGCAGGTAAGAGAACTTTTATCTCAGGGAAAGTCCTACCCGCAGGCTATGTATGAAGCCTCCATAGGTCTTTATGGCAGAACCGCCGAAGAGATATTCTCCACACCAAATAACGTTCTTGCAGTGGAGTATATAAAGGCGGCAAAGCGTATAGCACCATGGCTAGTGCCTTATGCAGTAAAGCGTGAAGCTGTTGCACATGATTCTCAGGCTGAGTCTGGTGATTTTGCTTCGGCTTCTCATATAAGAGAGCTTATAAAAGAGGGCGGTGAGTGGCAGAAATTTGTTCCATATGATTTTGAGGGCTGTAAGCCGTCCTTTACCCGGCAGGCAGGCAGAGAAATGCTTTTCAAGCTCTGCACAGCTTCAAGAGAAGATTTTCTAGCCCTACCTGACTGCGACGAACACCTTGCCAACAGATTTATGTCTGTCGTAAGCTCCTGCCCTGAAACTATGGATATCTTTGAACAGCGTATAAAGTCAAAGAATATCACCATGGCAAGAGTAAGAAGAATGGTCCTGCACCTTGTTCTCGGCATCAGAAAAGACGATATCAGACAAGTGCCATACGGCAGGATACTTGCCTTTAACCGCACAGGCACACGCATACTTGCGCAGGCTGAGAACAGAACTCTTGAGTATGATACCTCGCTGAAAAAGCTTGAGGATATCTCCGACTATGCAAAGCGTGTTGCTTTCCTTGAAAAGAACGCAGTAAGACTTAGAGAAACAGCGGCATACGGCAGATGTATTTCAAACGAGTATACAAGAAAGATAACCATAACCTGAGATAAACAGGAGGGCGGAAAATGAGAAGAATGAAAGGTGCGGCAGGGCTTTTGACAGCTTTGCTCATGGCTTTTCAGCTTTCGGCGCAGACTTTTGCACTTGCCAACGAGGATAACGGCATAAAAGTCGTTCCCGTAAACTTTACCCATAACGGCTATAGCTATGAGATAGAGGGCGTGGCCAAAAGCACAGACGGTGACTATCAGATAAAGTCCCCCGCAAGACTATCCGCCCGAAAGCTCCCATCCACCTATGACCCAAGAAGCTCAGGAGAGATCACAACAGTAAAAGATCAGGCTTCAACAGGTGCTTGCTGGGCATTCTCAGCCCTTGCCTGTGCAGAACAGGATCTTATAAAAAAGGGGCTTGAAAACCCCTCCGCAGAATTTTCCGTGCCTGCCTTGGTGCTGTCCTCAAATTCAGGCACAGCCACAGGTAAAGATGATTTTTCATCAGGGGGAAACTGGCTCTTTGCGGCCTCCGCCCTTGCAAATGGTCAGGGACTATGCTATGAGGATTACGAGCCGTTTTTAGAATCAGGCACAGAGAATATGATAGTTTCCGAAAACAAGAAAAGCGTCAGCGAATACAGGCTGAATTATGTCATGGAGCTTTCAAGCACCACGCAGGTGAAGCGTAAAATAATGGAGCTTGGAGCAGTTTCCGCAAGCTATTTTGCAGGAAATGGCTATATGAATCATAACAATACTGCCTACTATGATCCCGACGCCTCAAAAAACACTATCATAAATCATTCCGTCACAGTGGTGGGCTGGGACGATAACTACAGTAAGGATAATTTCAGATATAAGCCTGCCAATAACGGCGCATGGCTTGTGAAAGGCTCGTGGGGCGCAGATCAGGACAATGACGGCTTCTATTGGGTGTCCTATGACGAAGCAGAGTTCGGACAGTTTTGCTGCTATGACTTTGAAGAAAGCTGTGATAATACATATCACTACAGCAAAATGACAGGCTATGTTGTGAACGCCAGCAACGACGGCTCTGTTTACGGTGCAAATGTTTTCACAGCTAAAGCCGATGAAAAGCTTGATAAAGCAGGCTTTATGTATGTGGGCAAAACGGGCAGTGCGGATTACACCCTAAGCGTCTATACCAACGTTTCCGACAGCGACCCTATAGGCGTCCTTGAAACGCAGATAAGCGGCTCAGTGTCCGCAAACGGCTTTTATACAGTTGACTTTCCCGAGGATATCCTCCTTGAAGAGGGCGAGAAATATTCCATTTCAGTAAAATTCAGCGGTGACAGCGGCAGGGGATATCTCCTTGCAGAAAGCGACCGAACATCAAAGGCGCAGTCAGGGCAAAGCTATGTTTCTCTTAACGGCAAATATTGGTCTGACGTTGGAGCAGATAAGACCGACTCCATAGGAAGTCTTTTTATCTATGCTTACACTGACGATACTGCAAAGCCCGATAAAAGTTCACTTGAAAGCGCCCTTGCAAAGTACGGCACCCTTGCAGGCTGTGAAAGGGAAGCAAACAACGCCCGAATGGTGCTTGAAGACGAGAACGCTTCTAAAAATGATATCTCAAACGCACAAAAGCTACTTATCTCCGCCGCAGAAGAACAGGACGAAGCCCTTGTTATAACCACAGAAGCCCAGTGGGAAAGCTTTGCAAAGCGTGTCAGCAGTGGCGAAAGCTTTGAGGGCAAGCTAGTCACCCTTGAAGGCGACCTTGACTTTGATGGAAAAACTATCTCACCCGTAGGCAATTCTGAAAACCCATTCATGGGCTATTTTGACGGCAACGGACACCTTATAAGAAACGCAGTTATCTCCTCAGGGGAGTATTCAGGGCTTTTCGCATACATAAAAAATGGTGCAGAGATAAATAACGTTTCCTTGAAAAACTGTATAGTGAAAGGCGATTACGCAGGTGGAATAGTGGGTTTTTATCAAGGAACAGCCATAAAAGCCTGCACCTTTGACGGCACAGTGTCAGGAGAAGTCTATTCAGGTGGCGTCATAGGAAGACAATCCTGCGGTATCATAACAGAGTGCTCTTCAAACCTAAGGGAAAACAGCTCCGCCATTACAAATGCCTTTATAGGAGGCAGGGATATTGCCGTTTCCGTTGTGAACGCATACGGCTGTTACAGCAATGACAGCGACAGCTTGGTTTCAAGCCTCTCTGCAAAAAATGCACTTTCTCAAGGGGCATATGCAATGAATACCTACGGTGAAAAGTTCAAAGACAGCGCAAAGTGGACAATGGACGGCACTCTTGTGCGCCAGACCTCATATACCGAGCAGGCTTCCCATAAGATAACATTCTCCGCTGTGGCACAGACCATAGAAGTCTGCACCGACTATGCAGGCAAAGCCGTGTTCCCGAATGTGAACGTTCAGCAGGGCTGCACTCTCGGCTGGTATCGTAAAGGTGAACCTGTGAACAGCAACACAGTTTTCACAGAAAACACCACAGTTTCCGCAAAAGTCACCCCAAGTGACAAAGCGAAGATAGATTATATCCTGAACGGTGGCGAAAACAGCCCCCTCAACACTGATGAGCTTGGTGAGGGCGAAACCGCACAGCTTTCCGCCCCCACAAAAGAGGGCGCACAGTTCACAGGCTGGTATGTCGACTCACAGCTTAAGAGCGAGCCTATAACGTCCGTGAGCTTTTCAGACGGCTCAAAGACGCTTTATGCAGGCTGGAAATCCAATACCTGCACGGTTGATTTCACCGATATAAACGGCACAGTTTTGTCATCTCAGACCGTAGAATACGGCAAAAGTGCCGATCCGCCCAAAGCACCATCCATAAAAGGCAAACGCTTTACAGGCTGGGATAAAGACTTTTCAAAAGTCACAGCCCATATGACAGTGCAGGCTGTCTATACCGACAGAAAGCTTATAAAAGACTGCGAGATATCAGGCTTTAAAACACATATGACATTCACAGGCTATGAGCTTGCTCAAAGCAGTATAACGCTTTCCTATGGCGATACCACTTTGACAAATAATAAAGACTATACCATTGACTATGCCGATAATATAGCCGCAGGCAAGGGCAAAATGATAATAACAGGCATTGGCGGATACAGCGGCACTATAGCCAAAGCATTCGACATTCTTCCAAAGTCCGCCCAATTGACAAGCGTCTATTATGTTGATACGCTCTCCTACACAGGCAAGCCTATAAGACCTGACGTTATGGTAACGGACGGAGGAAAATTTCTTCTTCCTGAACATGATTATACTGTTTCCTATAGCTCAAATACAAAAATAGGCGTTGGAAAAATAACCATAAGCTTCATGGGCAACTATCAGGGTACGATAACAAAAACTTTTACCATTTATCCTGCAAAACAGGAGATACAGTCTCTGCAAACAAGATATAACGGCTTTTTTATCGACTTTGCTCAGAAAGGCTCAGCCACAGGATATGAATTGCAATACAGTACACGCTCTGACTTCGCAGGTGCAAAAACTTTGATCATATCCTCAAACAAAACGGATAAAAAGACCGTTTCAAACCTGACAGCAGGGAAGAAATATTATGTAAGAGTGCGTTCGTATACAATAGTCGGCGGCAAGCGTTATAACGGCGCATGGTCTGATACAAAGAGCGTGACCGCCGCAAAATATGATATTGCCAAAGCTAAGGTCGCAGGCATAAAAAACAAGTCTTTCACAGGCAAGAACATTACCCAAAGCATAACAGTCACATATTCGGGCAAGACCCTTAAAAACGGCACAGACTATATAGTGAAATATTCCTGCAATAAGAATATAGGCACAGCTAAGGTAACAGTAACAGGAAAAGGCTCGTATGGCGGAGTGATAACGAAGTCTTTTGTCATCACCCCTGCAAGGCAGACCATACAAAAGCTCATGCCAGTGAAAAAAGGCTTTTATATAGACTATGCACAGAAAGGCTCTGCTACAGGCTATGAGATATCCTATGCTGAAAATATATCTTTCAGCGGTGCAAAGACAGTTAAGGTGACCTCAAATAAGACCGACAAAAAGACCGTAACAAATCTTAAAAGCCAAAAGACATATTTTGTCCGTGTGAGAAGCTATACAGCCACAGGGGCCAAGACCTATTTCGGACAGTGGTCTGATATAGCCAAAGTTTATACCAAATAATTATCCATGTTATCGGGAGGGATAGCAATGATCACAAAAACAAAGCTTGTAAAAAGAATATTCTCATCGCTCTTGACAGCCGCACTTGCAGTTCCAATGACGGCTCTCACTGCCCATGCAACAGGGGAGGCTTTCTTCTATCCGCCTAAAAACCCCGTCATGACCGATCAGCAGTTTGAAGTGTCCGTGACATTTTCTGCAGATTCAGAGATAGGAAGCGTTCAGGCAAATATCGCCTATGACGATTCCGTTATAGAATTTGTGTCAAGCGACAATGCCTCAGGCGGCGGAGGAGTTCTTACAGTAAACGGATTTCCTGATACCCCCTCTTCAGAAGTGGATTTCAGCTTTACGTTCAAAGGTCTGTCGGCAGGAAATGCAAATATAAGCCTGCAAAGCTGTCAGATATATTCCCCTGATTCAGAGCTTATCGGCTCGCCTACCGCCTATTGTGTCATAACAGTTGGAAGCGATAAGGTGGAAACCAAGACCGAAACAGAAACCACGACCACCACCGAAAAGACCACTACCACTACCACTAAGACCGCACATTCAAACGGCATACCCGATAAAGGCGTTCTTACAGCCCTGACAGTGGATAACGGCGAGCTTTCTCCTGCCTTTGCCTATAATGTCTATAACTATACAGTGAACGTTGACAATTCCGTTACCAATGTTGAGATAGAGGGAACAACAGCAAGCCCCTCTGATTATATATGGTATACAGGCACAAGCGAGTGTCAGGTGGGCGAAAATGTACGAACCATAACCGTCACAGACGTTGACGGCAATGCCGCCACCTATACTGTCACCATAATAAGAGCCGCAGGCGGAGATGAACAGCAGACCCAGACCTCCCAAAAGAAAGACGGCTCCGATACTTCATCTGCCGTGTCCAAAAACGCAAATGTTATGGACCAGTATAAAAAGATGCTCAATACCGCCCTTGCTATCGTCCTTATTGTCCTTGTTATCGCACTTGTCGTAATAATTATCTGGATAAGAGGAAAGATCAAAGGTGGCAAAAAGGATAAATAAGTTCTGTGTAAAGAGATGATAAGCAGCCAAAAGTGGCGTATCAACGTGCTTTTGGCTGTTTGTGACAGCATTTGTCACTCTGCTTACACGAATACACATTTTTTTTACAAAAATCACACAAAAACAAGTATAATTTCGACACCTGCCAGAGTATAATGTGAATATGCTGATGGTGATTCAGTTTAGAGAGTGGCTCCAATAGGGGCTGCTTTTTTTATGCTCCAAAAACTTTTTTCATGAATTCTTCTGTGGAGATGATCCCGCTGCGATTGTATCTGTAAAGACCAAAAAGGCAGCGTTCATCTTCTTTTTTTATTATATTGATTTTTTCCTCTACTCCAAGACTAGCCTCAAAACCCATGTTCTTTACGAGCCGACTTGCACTTTCGCAGGTTATGCCGAAAGGATAGGTGTAAACGTTTGGCTGAAAACCACAGTGTTCATCGCAAAGCGTTTGAAGCTTCGTGGTGTCGTTAAGAAATATCTTTCGGTAATCCTCGTAGCTTTCCCCCTCCAGCTGACCGACTCCACGCCTGCCATCAAGATTGTGCATATCGTAAGAGTGATTGCATATCTCCACATGACCGCTGTCACGAAGCACCGAAACGTCCTGCCAGTCAAGATAAGAGTAAGCAGGATCAGGCTCAGCCTCCTCGCAGGCAGCGTCAGTGTAAGCTCCCACAATAGATACAGTGGCTTTCATATCGTATTTTTCAAGAAGCGGCAGAAGATATTCTCTGTAGTTGTAAGTGCCGTCATCAAAGGACAGTATGATAGGCTTCTCAGGCAGCTCGCCCCCACGCTTCACATATCTTATAACGTCATTTACAAAAACAGTAGTGTAGCCGTTCTGCTTCAGATAAAGCAGATCCTTTTCAAGCTCGATAGGCGTTATGACATACTCACCGCTGCGATCTTCGTTTTTTACGATGCTGTGATACATTATGATCGGAAGCTTTATCCCATCTGTTTTTTCTTCTTTTGCAAAGGTCGGCATAACAGCCACCGCCGCCAGCATAGAAAGCACAGCTATAACACAAAGCATCACTCTTTTTCTTATCCTTAGACTTATGTACATATTTTTTTACCCCCTTTTTACCTATTTTTATTCACCTCCATATCATTAATTGCATCATAAGTTCACAAAAAATATGCTTGTGGTACTTGAAATAATTGTGCAATTATGATATAATAAACACGTAATATCGCAGTGTTGTGTGCTGCGTTTAAAACAAGTTCATAAGGGGGAACTGTATATGAAAACGTTGCGTTCAAAGCTGCTTTTGGCAATGCTTTCAATCGCACTTATCATCACGGTGCTGCTCAGCTTGGTTTCCGTGTATTTTATAAACGTTTCTGCAAAGGATACGCTCAAAAGCACCGCTGAACCACTGGCTGTTCAGGCGGCTAAGAATTTTGACTCGACGATCAGCTCTTATACGAATAATATAGTTTCGACCGTAAAGTCTGATTCTTTTTTAGGGGCAAAAACTGACGCTGACAGACTAAAGGCGGTAAAAAGTGGCTTTGCAGACAACACAGGCTTCTATCTGAATTTTACAGTTTATGACGGCAATGGCATTGTGCTTGCAACAGATAATGAAATGGTATCGTCATCAGTTGAAAAGGAGCACATCATAAGCGCTTGCGAAAGAAGCTCGGCCTACATAACCGATATATATACCTTTGGCGGTAAGAATTATTTTTCTATACTTGCTTCAACAAAGTCTGGCAACTCAGAACAAAAAGTCGCTTGTATTACCATTCAGAGCGATATGCTTGTCAATGCTCTTAATGAATATACCTTCGGAAAATCCGGCTATGTTTATCTTGTTGGTAAAGACGGAGAGATCCTTCTTCATAAGGATACCGATCAGATAGGTAAAAATGCCCTTGAGATCGGTAAGAAAGATGAAGAATATACGGAAGTGACAAATGCCGTTGAGAAAATACTTGCAAATAATAGCGGTACAACAGAGTATAAATTTAAGGATAACAATTATATCGTGGGCTATTATGGTTCGTCATATTTTGACGGTACTGTCGTCATGGTTACAAATGTTGCTGACTTCACCACTGCAAGCTCCAGCGCACTTACTAATATCATTGTAATGGGCGTTGTGCTTATGTGCCTGACGGTGCTGTTCTCTCTGCTTTTTGCAAAGAGGATAACAAAGCCTATCATTTCTACCACAAACAGACTTCGTTCTCTTGCACAGGGCAACCTTACCGATCCTGTTGACGTGTGGTATTCAAAGGACGAGCTTGGCGTCCTTTCAAACTCTCTGGAAGAAACTATCGTCTGCCTCAGACAGTATATCAACCTTATCACAGTGGCTCTTACCCAGATATCCGAGGGTAACCTTTGCCACAGAATGGAAGGCACTTTCAAGGGCGACTTCTATAAGATAAAGAGTACGTTTAACGAGATACTCGACTCACTGTCTGATACCTTTGCTTCTATCAATATGTCAGCCGAGCAGGTGAACTCAGGAGCGGTTCAGGTGTCAAATATCGCACAGTCTGTATCACAGGGTTCTACACAGCAGGCTTCCGCGATCGAGGAGCTTTCCGCTACCCTCAGCGATGTTTCAAAGCAGATAACTCAGAACTCTGAGGACTCTAAGAACGCTTATAATATCGTACTTAAGAATACTGAAGCCGTTGACAACTGCAACAGCGATATGGGCAACATGGTAAATGCCATGAATGCTATCCATACTGCTTCTGATGAGATCTCAAAGATAATCAAGGTCATTGACGAGATCGCATTCCAAACAAATATCCTTGCCCTTAACGCCGCCGTAGAGGCCGCAAGAGAGGGTTCAAAGGGCTTTGGCGTGGTAGCAGACGAGGTAAGACGTCTGGCATCAAGATCAGCCGAAGCCGCAAAGCAGACCGCTTCACTTATCGAAAACCAGTCTGCCGCTGTTTCAAAGGGCTCTAAGATAGCCGAAGAAACTGCTGATTCACTGAACAATATCGTAAGCAATTCAAATACTATAAAGGATCTCGTAAAGAATATCTCAGACGCTTCTGAGGCGCAGGCAGAAGCTATCGTTCAGGTAAATACGGGAGTAGACCAGATATCAGCCGTTGTATCAGCCAATACCTCGACTGCAGTCGGTTCAGCTTCCGCAAGTGAAGAGCTTTCAAGCCAGTCGCTCATACTAAAGAATATGATAGCACGTTTCAAACTTAGCGAGAACAGTGAAAAGGATAAGAAAGAGCATCAGACTTCAAGGTTCACATATATTGACGATGAGCCGGAAAGCGAGGCCACCCCTGAGGAAACTCAGCAGGATATCACTCCTTCCGACGAAGCCGATATAGAAGATTTCAGCACAAGCGATAAGTATTGATATCGTTGATAATGATAGAATTTCATTGAAAGGACTTGGTAAAATGAAGAAAAGAATAGGCATACTCACAAGCGGAGGAGATTGTCCGGGACTTAACGCAACTATCAGAGGCGTTGCAAAGGCTTGCTATGAAAAGTTCGGCGAGGACGTTCAGATAGTAGGTATCGAGGACGGCTATTACGGACTTATCAATAATATGTGCAAAGAAATGAAACAGTCTGACTTTTCTGGTATCCTTACCACAGGCGGAACTATTTTCGGCACAAAGAGAACGCCTTTCAAGAAAATGCAGGTCATCGAAGAAGATAACGTGGATAAAGTAAAGGCTATGAAAGAAACCTATAAAAAGCAGAAGCTCGATTGCCTGCTCACCTTGGGCGGAAACGGCACTCATAAGACCGCTAACCTCCTTTCAACCGAGGGACTTAACGTTATCGGCCTGCCAAAAACTATCGACAACGATATCTGGGGCACAAGCGTAACATTCGGCTTCCATACCGCTGTTGACACAGCCACAGACGTTATCGACAGACTTCATTCCACAGCCAATTCCCACGGAAGAATACTTGTTGCAGAAATAATGGGCAATAAAGCCGGCTGGCTCACCCTCTATTCAGGTATCGCAGGCGGTGCAGATATGATAGTCATTCCTGAAATACCATATGATATCGAAAAGCTTGCCGCTGCCTGCGAAAAGAGAGAATCAAAGGGATTTTCTATCCTCGCCGTAGCTGAGGGTGCTTTTGATAAAGAAGAGGCAAAGCTTAAAAAGAAGGAAAGAGCAAGACTCCGTGCAGAGCAGGGTCTTACAACTGCTACCCCTAGAATTGCAAAGCAGATAGAAGAGCTTACAGGCAGAGAAACAAGAGTTTGCGTTCCTGGTCATATGCTCAGAGGCGGCAGTCCGTCAGCCTATGACAGAGTGCTTGCCACAAAGTTCGGCGTCCATGCCGCAGAGCTTATCGCAGCTGATAAATACGGCTATGCAGTGGCAATGATAAATGAAGTTGTGTCAGAAAACCCACTTTCAGAAGTCGCAGGCAAAACAAAATTCGTCCCTGCAGACCACCAGCTCGTCAAGACCGCAAAGGCTCTGGGCGTTGCTTTCGGTGACTGATAAATGCAAAACAAAAGCGGTGCAGCCTAAACTGTGCCGCTTTTTATGTTTGTTTCCGTAGCGGCGACCTGAGGTCGTCCACCTGATCTCCGACAAATCATATGCTTGCCACAAAACCTATAACATAAAAAAAGCTCCGCCTTTCCTGCGGAGCTTTTCTTGTATCTATCTTAGCCGATAAGCCAGTCATACATTTCCTGATATTTGTTAGCAGAAGCCTGCCATGAGAAATCCTGTGCCATTGCAGATTTGATAAGTCCGTTCCATTCGTCACGTCTGTCATCAAATATGTACTTTGCGAACATCACAGTGTTGTACATCTCGTGTGCATTGTAGTTTGCAAAGCTGAAACCAGTGCCGGTCCTATCAAACTGATTGAACGGCTGAACAGTATCTCTCAAACCGCCAGTTTCACGAACGATAGGCAGCGTGCCGTAACGCAGTGACATAAGCTGTGAAAGTCCGCATGGCTCGAAAAGTGACGGCATAAGGAATGCGTCAGCAGATGCGTAAATGCGGTGGCTCATTTCCTCACTGTAGTAAATGTTAGCGGAAACCCTGTCAGGATACTTGCCTGCAAACCAGCGGAACATATCCTCATATTTCTGCTCGCCCGTGCCAAGCACAACGAACTGTATGCCCTGTTCGCACATTCTTTCCATCATGTATGCAATAAGGTCAAAGCCCTTCTGATCTGTCAAACGGCTAACAATGCCTATCATAAAGCGATTGTCGTCCTGCGCAAGACCAAGCTCAGCCTGAATTGCCCTCTTGTTGTGTATCTTCTTCTCAAGCACGTTGTCATAATTGTATCTTACAACAATGTTCTTGTCCGTGTCAGGGTTGTAATCAACGTAGTCGATACCATTTACGATACCACGGAGATCGTTAGCCCTTGCCCTCATAAGTCCGTCAAGACCCTCGCCGTAGAACTGCGTCTTTATCTCCTCTGCGTATGTGTTGCTGACAGTTGTGATAGCGTCAGCATAAACAAGACCGCCCTTGAGCATATTGCCGTCAACGCCCGTTCTCAGCTTGTCGATAGTGAAGTAGTAGTCAGACAGACCGGATATCCTCTTGAACTGCTCAACTCCGTCATTTCCCTGAAATTTCAGATTGTGTATAGTCATAACGGTCTTTATGCCGCGGAAGAAATCTCCCCCTGCAAAGCTGTCATGAAGATATACAGGTATAAGACCCGTCTGCCAGTCGTGACAGTGTATAACGTCAGGACGGAAATCAAGAAGAGGCAGAGCAGAAAGCACAGCCCTGTCAAAGTACATGAACTTTTCTATATCCCAGTGATGCTCAGTGTAAGGCTTGTCACCGGTGAAATAATGTTCGTTGTCGATAAAATAGAACGTAACGCCATCATAAACGCATTCAAGCACGCCCACATATTGGCTCTGACCTGCAAAGTCCATGTAGAAATGCGTTTTGTACTGCATCATGTCTTTCCACTGCTGTTTCATGCAGGAATATTTAGGAAGAATTACTCTGACATCATAATACCTCTTGTCAAAGCACTTAGGCAGAGAGCCAACAACGTCAGCAAGACCGCCTGTCTTGATAAACGGAACACACTCCGAAGAAGCGAACAAAACTTTTTTCATATTCAAGTTATCCTTTCCAACTTAATTTCTTGAATTTTCAGGGCAATAATTATCGCTATTGCCAATGTGTACGTAACAATTATAACACTTTTTGTTGAAAACGTCAAGAGCAAAACATCGTTTGCACCATAAAAGCGCAGTGATGAAAAATTAATAATTAAAAGTAGACATAAGTGTGTTTGTGTGGTATAATAAAGTGTCAAAGTATAATTATCAGATATAGGAGAGTTAAAATGATAACAGTATCAAACGTAAGCCTTTCATTCGGTGGTCAGCTTCTTTTCAAGGACGTTGACCTTAAATTTACAAACGGCAACTGCTATGGCATAATCGGTGCAAACGGTGCAGGAAAGTCAACATTTCTGAAGATCCTCTGCGGTGAGATAGAGCCTACCACAGGCGAGGTAGTTATCTCAAAAGAGGACAGACTTTCAGTGCTTCGTCAGGATCACTTTGCATTCGACGAGTATACAGTTCTCGAAACTGTAATAATGGGCAATAAGCGACTTTATGAGATAATGAAAGAAAAGGACGAGCTTTACGCCAAGGAGGACTTCACCGAGGAGGACGGCGACAGAGCAGGTCAGCTTGAAAGCGAGTTCGCAGAATTAAACGGCTGGGAAGCTGAGTCTGACGCTTCAAAGCTCATTCAGGGTCTTGGTCTTTCCGAGGATATCCTCTATTCACAGATGTCCACCCTCTCAGGTAACGAAAAAGTCAAGGTGCTTCTTGCACAGGCACTTTTCGGCAATCCTGATATCATCATGCTGGACGAGCCTACAAACCACCTTGATATCGACGCTATAAGCTGGCTTGAGGACTTCCTTGCCGACTATTTCGGAACTGTCCTCGTTGTATCTCATGACAGACACTTCCTTAATAATGTTTGTACCCATATCGTGGATATCGACTATACAAAGATAAAAATGTATGTTGGTAACTACGAGTTCTGGTATGAGTCCTCACAGCTCATGCAGAGAATGATAAAGAACCAGAACAAGAAAGCCGAGGAGAAGATCAAGGAACTTCAGGAATTCATTAACCGCTTCTCAGCAAACAAATCAAAGTCCAAGCAGGCAACAGCAAGAAGAAAGCTCCTTGATAAGCTCACAGTCGAGGAAATGCCTGCCTCATCAAGAAAATATCCTTTCATAGGCTTTAATATGGATAGAGAGCTTGGCAAAGACGTACTCAAAGTCAACGGCATATCCAAAACAGTTGACGGCGTAAAGCTCCTCAATAATGTTTCCTTTACCCTCAGCCGTACCGATAAGGTCGCTTTCATCGGCGAGTCTGAGCAGGCTATCACAATGCTTTTCAAGATACTTGCAGAGGAAGAAGAGCCGGACGAGGGCAGCATTAAGTGGGGCGTTTCCACATCACGTTCATATTTCCCAATAGATAACTCAGCCTACTTCAACGATAATGACGAAAGCATCGTCGATTGGATAAGAAAATATTCCACTTCCGAGGTAACAGACACCTACCTCAGAGGTTTCCTTGGCAAAATGCTCTTCTCAGGGGACGAGATATATAAGCCTGTAAAAGTTCTCTCAGGCGGTGAAAAGGTAAGATGTATGTTCAGCCGTATGATGCTCTTCGGCTCAAACGTTATCATGCTTGACAGACCTACCAACCACCTCGACCTTGAGTCTATCACAGCCGTAAATAACGGACTTAGAGATTTCAAAGGCGTTGTGATTTTCGCATCTCATGACCACGAAATAGTTCAGACAGTTGCAAACAGAATAATCGAGATAACCCCCGACGGCTGTATCGACAGACAGGGAACATATGAGGAGTTCCTTGATTGGCGACGTGAGCGTGGCATGAAGTCATTTATAGAGTAATTTTATTATGGAGAAGTATCCAAAATGGCAAAAATGAAAAACGTGACCGTAAGAGGTTACAATATTGATGACGTTCCTGCAATGGCAGAGATATGGAACGAAGTTGTAAAAGAGGGCAATGCCTTCCCACAGAAAGAAACTCTCGACTATGAGGGTGCGAAAAATTTTTTTGCATCACAAACATTCTGCGGTGTTGCAGAGTATGAGGGCGAAACTGTAGGAATGTATATCCTCCACCCTAATAACGTTGGCAGATGCGGACATATCGCAAACGCAAGCTATGCCGTAAAAAGCACCTGCCGTGGAAAAGGAGCAGGCAAGGTCATAGTCGAACATTGTCTTTTCATAGCAAAGCAGAAAGGCTTTAAGGTGCTCCAGTTCAATGCCGTTGTTGCATCAAACGTCAAGGCGGTAAAGCTTTACGAAAACCTCGGCTTTGTTAAGCTCGGCACTGTACCGAAGGGCTTTGAAAACAAAGAGGGCGTCTTTGAGGATATCATTCTGTTCTACCACACTCTTTGATTAGTGAGGAGTTAGGAGTGAGGAATTAAGGTATCGCCTGCGGCGATGATATTTTTTGGAATTTTTATAGATGTTGAAAGGAGAAAAAAGAATGTTAAAGGTAGCAAATATTTTTTCAAATGATATGGTGCTCCAGCGTGACAAGAACATAACAGTCTGGGGACTTGGGGACGAGGAAAGAACTGTCACAGTTACTCTTAACGGCGTGTCAGTCCAGACGCAGGTCTGCGACGGCAGGTGGACAGCCGTCCTCCCTCCAATGAGTGCAGGCGGAGAGTACGAAATGACAGTTTCAGACGGCTGTACAGAGAAAAAATTCTGCCGTATCATGATAGGCGAAGTGTGGTTCTGCGGCGGTCAGTCAAATATGGAGCTTGAACTTCAAAACGCAAAGGGCGGCAAAGAAGTCCTCGAAAACCTCACCCCTGATTGCAACGTAAGATTTTATTACACTCAAAAGCGTGGCACTCTTGACGAAATGTTCTATGAAGACGAAAACAATACCGCATGGTCGCAGGCTTCAAAGGATAATTCAAGGGCATGGAGTGCAGTCGGCTTCTTCTTTGGAAGAAAGCTTGCCAAAGACCTTGGCGTAACAGTAGGACTTATCGGCTGTAACTGGGGCGGCACATCAGCCTCCGCATGGGTAGACAGACCGACTCTTGAAAACAACGCTGAAATAAGAAGCTACATAGACGAGTATGAAAAACGTATTGAGGGCAAAACTGTCGAAGAGCAGATAAAAGAATACAGAGATTATCAGAAATTTGAGCGTGTGTGGGATAAAAAATACGGCGAGCTTCTGCAAAAAGACCCAACAATGAGCTGGGAGAAAGCCAACGAGATCCTTGGCGATAAGAATTGGCCGGGTCCAATAAACTGCGTAAACCCATTCCGCCCAACAGGACTTTTTGAGACCATGGTGTCAAGAGTTTGTCCTTATACAATAAAAGGCTTCCTCTATTATCAGGGCGAGTCTGACGACCATAAGCCTGACAGCTATTACACCCTCCTCACATCTCTTATCAGGCTTTGGAGAGAGAAGTGGGGCGACGACGAGCTTCCGTTCATCATCGTCCAGCTCCCAATGTTCAAATATGCCGCCGACCCTGATTATAAGCATTGGTGTAAAATAAGAGAAGCACAGATGAGAGCCTATAAGACAGTTAAAAATACAGGAATAGCTGTTATCTCAGATTGCGGCGAGTTCAACGAGATACACCCTAAGGAAAAAGTACCCGTTGGCGAAAGACTTTGTTTGCAGGCAGAAAAGCTTTTCTACGGCATGGACGTAAAAGCATTCGGACCTATCTATAAGTCGCTGGAGTATAAAAACGGTGGTATAGAGCTTAGCTTTGACCATGCCGAAAACGGCTTTGTAGTAAAGGGCGAAGCACAGGGCTTTGAGATAGCAGGCAAGGACGAAGAGTTCGTAAAAGCTGATATCACTATAAATGGTAGTAAAATTTTCATCAAGTCAGACACCGTTGAAAAACCTCTCTATGCAAGATATAACTGGTTCAACTATTGCGAGGTAACTATCTTCAACGAAACAGGCATACCACTCGCACCATTCAGAACAGAAAAATAATACAAGAACGTCCCCTAAATGGGGGCGTTTTTTGTAGGGGAGCGGCGAAATTTCTGCTCGCAAGCTCACAGAAATTGACGTCCCGCTCATCAAACTTTTTTTGTTTTGCAGAAATCTGACACCCCGCTTTTTTTTGCACTTCAACGTTTTTGATTTTTTTTACGAATTTTTTTGTAATTCGTACAAATATGGGTAGGGGCGAACAATGTTCGCCCGTTTCGTTCACCGCAAACCACCTGCCTTGACCGTCGCCCCATAAAACGCATTTCCAACGTTAATAAAATATTTATAATTAAAACTCTTGGCAAAATCTCCGCTGTGTGGTATAATAGAAGATATATAAATGAATTTGGAAAGGCTGGTCTTATTAATGAGAGCTGTTGTTACGGTTATAGGTAAGGACGCTGTAGGTATCCTTGCAAAGGTAAGCACAAAGTGTGCAGAATATAATGCGAATGTTATCGAGGTCACTCAGTCAGTTTTGCAGGACCTCTTTGCTATGATAATGCTTGTTGACATCACAAAGCTCAACTCCGATTTTGCTACCATGGCAGACGGACTTACAGAGCTTGGTCAGACAATGGGTGTTAAGATACACACAATGCACGAGGATATTTTTAACTGTATGCACCATATCTAAAGAGGAGATTTCTGTAAAATGATTAATACATATGACGTGTTGGAAACGATACGAATGATACAGGACGATTGTCTTGATATTCGTACTATCACAATGGGCATTTCTCTGCTTGATTGTATCGACAGCGATATAAACGTTGCCTGCGAAAATGTCTATAAGAAGATAACCGCAAAAGCTGCAAGGCTTGTTGAGGTGGGCGAACAGATAGAAAAGGAGCTTGGAATCCCGATCATAAATAAGAGAATTTCCGTTACCCCTATCGCTATCGTGTCTGCTGCCTGCAAGTGTTCACCTGTTCCATTTGCACACGCTATGGACAGAGCCGCAAAGGACGTTGGCGTAAACCTTATCGGTGGATATACAGCCCTCGTTCCAAAGGGCTTCTCCGCAGGCGATATCGAGCTTATCAAGTCTATCCCAGAGGCACTTGCTACTACTGAGAGAGTATGTTCCTCTGTAAATATCGGTTCAACAAAAACAGGTATCAATCTGGATGCCTGCAAAATGATGGGTGGCGTTGTAAGAGAGTGTGCAGAAAGAACAGTTGACTCTGCCTGCTTTGGCGCAGCAAAACTCGTTGTTTTCTGTAACGCAGTTGAGGATAACCCGTTCATGGCAGGTGCTTTCCACGGAGTTGGCGAGCCTGATTGCATGATAAACGTGGGCGTATCAGGTCCTGGTGTTGTAAGAGCCGCTTTGAGAAAATATCCTGACGCTGATATCACAAAGATATCCGACGTTATCAAGGAGATCTCATATAAGATAACAAGAGTGGGTCAGCTCGTTGGAACTATCGCTTCCAAGCGTCTTGGCGTTCCATTCGGTATCGTTGACCTTTCACTTGCACCAACTCCGGCCGTAGGCGACTCTGTTGCCCATATCCTCGAGGAAATAGGTCTTGAAAAGTGCGGTACACATGGCACAACAGCAGCTCTCGCCCTGCTCAATGACGCAGTTAAAAAGGGCGGCGTAATGGCTTGCTCAAGAATAGGCGGACTTTCAGGTGCATTTATCCCTGTTTCTGAGGACGCGGGCATGATCGATGCCGCAAAGAGCGGTGCGCTCTGCATTGAAAAACTTGAAGCTATGACTGCTGTATGTTCAGTTGGTCTTGATATGATATGTATTCCGGGTGATACCCCAGCCGATACTATTTCCGCTATCATCGCAGACGAAGCTGCTATCGGTATGGTAAACAACAAGACCACCGCCGTAAGAGTTATCCCTGCTATTGGCAAGGGCGTTGGCGAAGAACTTGATTGGGGCGGACTTTTTGGCTGCGGACCTGTTATGCCGCTCAAAAAAGAGTCGCCTTCCAAGTTCATCAATCGTGGCGGACAGATCCCTGCACCACTCCATTCTCTCAAAAACTAAATTTTCACGGCGGCAGAGCAATTCTGCCGCTGTTTTTGGTAAGGAGGAAAACAGATTGAAACGCTGTATGTTTGCAGACTTCACCTTCAAAATACCCTTTGAGGAGCGCATAAGACTTATAAAAGAGAACGGCTTTGACGGTGTAATGCTTGGTTTTTCTGACGGACTAAAATACACGCAGTATGATATTGTACGAAATTTTGGACTGGAAATAGAAAATGTCCATTCACAGTTTGACCGCATGAACGCCCTTTGGACAATATGCCCAGAGAGCGAATATATCCTCCAACGAACACTTGAATGTGTAAGAGTGTGCGGTGAAAACGGCATAAAAACCATGATATGTCACCCCACTGACGGGCTTGTTCCGCCCGAGGTATCTCGTTTTGGTGTAGAGAATTTCGCCAAGATAATACAGTGCGGAGAAGAAAACGGCGTCGATATCGCCTTTGAGAATATCCAGCTCCCGCAGTTTCTTGACGTGCTGTTTGACAAGTTCGGCAGCCTCGATAACGTGAAATTTTGCTATGACACAGGTCATGAGAATTGCTTCTCAAAGCATACCGATTGCCTGACAAAGTTCGGCAGCAAGCTTGCCTGCCTGCATATCCACGATAACGACGGCAACACCGACGGACACATGATACCGTTTGACGGCAACCTGAACTTTGAGAAATTTCTCAGAAAGCTCAAAAACCTCGACCACCAGCCACCATTGTCATTAGAGCTTTATATGTCAAAGTCCACCATGTACCGAAATGCTGCACCTGACAGCTTTGTAAGACGTGCGGCAGAAGCGGCAAAACAGCTTGAAAAGCTTTACAATTCTATATAAGTACAAACTTTTGTACAGATAGGAGAACCTATGAAAACTCTTATAGATATGCACACCCACACAGGCTTTTCCCCCGATGGTGAAGGAACTGTAGAACAGTCTTTAGCAAAAGCCAAAGAGCTTGGCTTGGCGGCATTTGCCATAACTGACCATTGCGATTGCAATTTCCGCTACAAAGCCGACCATTACGGTGACCCTGAAGCCCTGAAAGACGGCATGATGTACGGCTCGGGGGAGTATGCCCCCGCAAGCATAGTCGCCCAGTATGAAGCTTCCCAGCATCTGGAGGGTTTAAATTTTCTCTGCGGAATAGAGCTTGGTCAGCCTTTGCAGGATATAGAATTTGCCGAAGAGATAGCCTCCGACAAACGCCTTGATTTTATCATCGGCTCGCATCATCAGAATAAAGGCAAGGACGATTTCTATTGGATAAAGTACAAAAATATGGACTTGTCGCAAATCTATGCTCTCCTTGACGACTATTTCAAAGAAATGCTTGAAATGTGCAAATGGGGCAAGTTAGACGTTTTAGGACACCTCACCTATCCTCTGCGATATATCCAAGGAGATTGCGGTATACAAATAGATCTTTCCCCATATGAAGATATTATCAGAGAAATTTTTTGTACACTTATCCAAAAAGGCAAGGGCATAGAGATAAATGTGTCGGGACTTAGGCAAAAATACGGCAAGCCACTCCCGGACCTTGGCTATGTGAAGCTCTACAAAGCCCTCGGCGGCGAGATATTGACCATAGGCTCAGACGCCCACTGCACCGCAGATATCGGCAGAGATATTTCCGCAGGCGTAGAAATGGCGCAGGCGGCAGGCTTTAAGTATCTGACCTATTTCAAAAAGCATGAGCCGAAGTTTATCAAGATAGAAATATGATATCATATCAAAGCGCCGCGATTCTTGCTTTGCAGGGATAGGGCGTTTTGTTTTGCCGGTAACATTTAGCCCACCGATACATATAATTATATATAACTCTATCAGGCATAGTCCCACAGGAGGTATCCATATGAAAAAAACAGTTTTCCTCTGCGTCGGCGGTGACGCAAGACAAACATATACAGCTCAGACTCTCACTAAAATCGGCAGGGTCTATACTTACGGCATGGACGATAAAGGCGAGGACACTATCCCCCTCGCTCATCTCGATCAGCTCACCGAAAAGGCGGACGTTCTCGTACTTCCTCTCATGAAAGCTGACGGGCTGGATATCTCTTCTAGCCGTAATGTAAAGGTATCATGCAGTGACGTTTCAACGCATTTAAAGAAAAATTCACTCGTGGCAGGCGGTCTGCTCCGCCGTGATCAAATAGAATATTTCTCCTCTCTCGGCTTCGATGTTAAGGATTATTATAAGCGAGAGGAGCTTGTTATAAGAAATTGTATCCCCACGGCGGAGGGCGCTTTGCAAATAGCCATGCAGGAGCTTGCTGTCACCGTGAACGGTTCCACCGTCCTGGTTATTGGCTATGGCAGAGTAGCGAAAGCCTGCGCCAAGCTTTTTCGGGCTGTCGGCGCAGATGTGACTATATCCGCAAGAAAGCTTTCTGCGCTTGCAGAAGCCGAGGGTGCAGGATATAAGGCAGAACTTATCACAGCTCTTGCAGAAAATATTTCGGGGTATACCATAATAATAAACACCGTCCCTGCCATGATACTTGATGAAAAGCTTTTGGGCGTAATGGATAAAAACTCTCTTATCATAGACCTTGCCTCCCGACCTGGCGGAGTGGATCATGAAACTGCCGCAAAGCTGAACAGGCGTGTGGTATGGGCATTGGGACTTCCAGCCAAAGCCGCACCTATGACTGCAGGAGAGATAATCGCCCGAACAGTCACGGACATTTTGAATGAAAGGGGAACAAAGAATGTCACTTGACGGCATACGAATAGGCTTTTGCATGACCGGCTCATTCTGCACCTTTGAAAAGGCATTTGCCGCCGCAGAACGGCTTGTGCAGCAGGGCGCAAAGCTTGTGCCAATAATGTCTTTCAACGCCGCATCTATATCTACACGTTTTGGCACAGCGGAAGAAAACATCAAACGCCTTGAAACCATAGCAGGCCGCAAGGTCATACGCACCATAGAAGAAGCCGAGCCGATCGGACCGAAAAAGATGTGTGATATCATGGTAGCAGCACCCTGCACCTCAAACACGGCAGCAAAGCTTGCTCTTGGCTTGACGGACACTCCAGCCACCATGGCGGTAAAAAGTCACCTGAGAAATGCTCGTCCCGTGGTCATCGCCATATCGACAAATGACGCACTGGCAGGGTGTGCTAAAAACATAGGTTATCTGCAAAATCTGAGAAACTACTATTTCGTACCATATGCGCAGGACAACTGCGAAAAGAAGCCAAACTCCATAGTGGCTGAGTTTGAACTCATACCCGAAACTATTCAGTCGGCTCTTGAAGGGATACAGCTTCAGCCTATCATAAGGGTAAAATAACGCAAAGCTCTCCGAAACGCTCGGGGAGCTTTTTTTGCATTCACACATCTCTGATAACCGCACCCCTACAGATATTCGGGCAAGTCCTGCCGCCGCAAAATCGCTTCGCTCGGTGCTTGGGGGCAGCTTTGCTCATTCCTAATTCCTAATTCCTCACTCCTCACTCCTCACTTCTTCCTCCCCTTGTGCAATCTGCTTTATAACAAGTCTAAACTTTGTTCACATTCACGAAAGAAAATTTTCTTTCCACCCTTGCTATTTATGTGAAAATAGTATATAATTATCTTATGCGGTTGATATATTTTGTGTAAATGATACATATAATTATACTGCATATCACATTAAGCCGTCCAACGGCATAGATTGGAGCGATCAACTTGAAAAAATACGACAGCACAAAAATAAAAAATATTGCTATTGCAGGTCAGGCTGGTTCTGGAAAGACCTCTCTGACTGAGGCACTGCTATATAAAAGCGGAGCTACTGACAGGCTCGGCAAGATAACTGACGGAAACACTGTTTCTGATTATACCCCTGATGAGATAAAGAGAAAATGTTCTGTTTACACATCTCTTTCTTCTTTGGAAACTGGCGAGTTCAAGGTAAATCTTCTTGATACTCCCGGTATGTTCGATTATGAGGGCGAAGCTGTTGAGGGCATTGCCGCAAGCGGTTGCGTACTCATCACTGTATCAGGTAAATCAGGCGTTCGTGTAGGTACTCACAAGGCTTATGACCTTGCAAAGGAAATGGGCAAGCCTACAATGTTCGTTGTAACAAAGCTTGATGACGATAACGCAAACTTCAATAACGTCCTTACTCAGCTCAAAGCAGAGTTCGGACCTACAGTTTGCCCTGTTGTTGTGCCTGTTATCGCAGACAGAAAGATAGTTTCTTATGTAAATCTCATTGAGATGAAAGCATATAAGTATGAAGACGGCAAGGCAGTTGAAACCGATATGCCTACAGCTGAGGTATCAGAGAAAATGGGTTATCGTATCGACGGACTTATCGAAGCCGTGTCCGAAGCCGTTGCAGAAACTGACGAGGCGCTTTTTGAAAAGTTCTTCTCAGGCGAAGCATTCACACAGAAAGAGCTTACCGACGGAATACATAGCGGCATGAACTCAGGCATTATAACTCCTGTTACCTGCGTTTCTTCCACAGACCTCTCAGGCGTTGATATGCTCCTTAAGGAGATAGACCTGCTGCTCCCTCCTCCGTCAGAAAAGGACGCTATGATAGGCGAAACAGCAGACGGCGAAGCTGTTGAGGTCGCTTGCGTTGAAAGCGACCCTATGAGCGCATTTGTATTCAAGACAGTTGCTGACCCATTTGTTGGCAAGATGTCATACATAAAGGTATTTTCAGGAAAGCTTATACCTAACAAGGAGGTTGTGAACGCTACCACAGGAAGCACCGAAAAGGTCGGAAAGCTTGTTACGCTTCAGGGCAAAAAGCAGATAGACGTTGCCGAAGCAGGCTGTGGAGATATCGTTGTTGCAATGAAGATGAACGTGAACACCAACGATACTATCTGTGACTCCACGAGAGTTGTTAAGTTTGCACCTATGACCTTCCCTAAGCCATGCTACAAAATGGCAGTAAGAGCTAAAAAGCAGGGCGATGAAAGCAAGATATCCGCCGCAATGACAAGACTTATGGAAGAAGATCTTACTATAGATTACAAGCTCGACCCGTCAACAAACGAAATGATACTCAGCACCTTGGGCGGACTTCACCTTGATTCTGTTGTGGGCAGACTTGCAGGAACATTCGGCGTTGAAGTAGAAACTTCTGTGCCTAAGATCTCCTATCGTGAAACTATCAGAAAGAAAGTCAAGGTGCAGGGCAGACATAAGAAGCAGTCAGGCGGTCACGGTCAGTATGGTGACGTTTGGATAGAATTTGAGCCATGCGTATCTGACGACCTTGTATTTGAAGAAAAGGTGTTTGGCGGAGCAGTTCCGAAGAACTTCTTCCCAGCCGTAGAAAAGGGCTTGCAGGAAAGCGTAAAGAAAGGTGTTCTCGCAGGTTTCCCTGTAGTAGGTCTGAAAGCTATCCTTGTGGACGGCTCATATCACCCTGTTGACAGCTCAGAAATGGCATTCAAAATGGCAGCTTCTATCGCATACAAAGAGGGTATGCGTCAGGCAGAGCCTGTTCTCCTCGAACCGATCGGCTCTTTGAGCGTTTTCGTACCTGACGATAACACTGGCGACATGATGGGCGAACTTAATAAGAGAAGAGGCAGAGTTCTGGGCATGAATCCTGCGGAAAAGAAGGGTATGACCGAGATAGTTGCCGAAGTTCCAATGGCTGAAATGGCAGACTTCACACTGCTTCTGAGACAAATGACACAGGGTCAGGGCGTGTTCACCTTTGAAAAAGCACGTTACGAGCCACTTCCTGCAAATCTTGTTGCAGACGTTATCGCAAAGAACGCAGTGGCAGATTGATTTTTTTGGAATAGAATTTTTAAGGGATAATTATAGAATTGTGATAAGGACAGTACGGGAATGTTTCGGGCGTTCCCGTACTTTTTTGCACAAAAAAACAGACGGAATAAAAACCGTCTGCAATTATCATATGTATTTGAATACACCATAGTAGGGGCAAACAGTGTTCGCTCGTTTCCTGTCAGCTTTTATGTGACGCACATATCACCCATTCCAATATTTTCTGTCAAGGCTTCGATACTGAACAGCCATTGCGATATGCTTTTTGTCTATGACCTTTGCACCGTCCATATCCGCAACAGTTCGTGCGACTTTAAGTATGCGGTCATAGGCTCTTGCTGAAAGACCCAGCCTGTCAAAAACGTTCTCCAAAAGCTTTGAAGCCTCATCTGTCACAGGGCAGACCTCGTGAAGAATATCAGAGGTTATCCTTGCGTTGCAGGTTATGCTAGTGCCTTTGAAACGCTCGTTTTGTATGTCACGGGCTTTTTGGACACGCTCTCTTATGGACGCTGAGGACTCCTCTTTGGCAGTGGAAGAAAGATCTGCAAACTCAACAGGTGCGACCTCCAAATGAATGTCAAAACGGTCGAGAAGTGGTCCGCTGACTTTGGAAAGATAGCTTGAAACTTGTTTCGGAGAGCATATGCACTTTCTTGTTGGGTGACCAAAATATCCGCATGGACAAGGATTCATTGCAGCGATAAGCATGAACGAACATGGGTATGTTATCGACCCTGACACTCTGGATATGGTCACCTGCCTGTCCTCCAAAGGCTGACGTAAGATCTCAAGGGCAGGGCGTGAAAACTCTGCAAGCTCGTCAAGAAAAAGCAAGCCGTTATGTGCAAGTGATATCTCACCGGGCTTTGGCACAGAGCCTCCGCCTGAAAGTCCTGCCGGTGAAACTGTATGATGCGGTGAACGGAAAGGTCTGGCGGTGATAAGAGGACTGTTGCTGTCCAAAAGTCCTGCCACAGAATGGATATTTGTGGTTTCTATGGACTCCTCAAAGGTCATGGCAGGAAGTATCGACGGCATACGTTTTGCAAGCATTGATTTTCCTGAGCCAGGCGAACCTATCATAAGAACGTTGTGACCGCCTGCCGCTGCGACCTCCAATGCTTTTTTTGCCGCTGATTGTCCTTTTACGTCGGCAAAATCAAGACTTCCGAAATAGCTTTCAGCGGTGGGCTTATAATGTGCCGCAGGAACTATTGCCGCCTTTTTCTCAAAGTGAAAAACAAGCTCCCGTAAAGACCTTACGCCATAGGCTTTTATACCCTCCACAACGGAAGCTTCACGAACATTGTCGGCAGGAACATATATCTCAGAAAGTCCCATTTTCTGCGCCATTATGGTCATAGGCAAAACGCCCTGAACAGGTCTTATTTCTCCGCTGAGAGAAAGCTCGCCGATAAAAGCAGAGGTGGAAAGCATACTGTCATCAACAAGGTCAGCCATTCGCAAGAGTGCAACTGCCACGGCTAAGTCATAGACCGAGCCTGTTTTTCTCACATCGGCAGGTGCAAGATTTATGATTATTTTTCTCAGAGGCAATGTTATCTCGCTTGAACGCAGTGCAGAACGCACACGTTCACGGCTTTCTTTTACAGATGCGTCTGCAAGCCCCACAATATCGAAAGAGGGCAGACCCTTTGAAGCTTCTATCTCCACCTTGACCGCAAAGGCATTAAGCCCCAGCAGACCTACACTGTTTATTACAGCAAACACGTTGACTTCTCTCCCTTACAGCTTAATCTGAACACATTTCAGAGCTTATGATATCGAGCAGAAAATCTGCAATATCATTATACACCTCACGGCGGTTGGTTTCATTCACAAGCTCGTGACGTGCATTTTCGTATATCTTCATCTCAACGTCACAGCCGTTGAGTGACAGCCTGTTGAACACGCTGAGTACGCCTTTTCCATAGCTGCCAACTGGGTCGGCACTGCCTGCTATAAGATAGGTAGGCAAAGTTTTCGGATAGGTGGAGAACCACTTTTCGTTTGAAACATACCACAAAAGCTTTGCAAGATTTTCAAAGCCGTTTAGGGTGAAAATAAAGTTGCATTTAGGGTCTTTTTCGTAGGTGGAAACTATTTCAGGGTCACGGGATATCCAATCATATTCGCTGACTTTATCGGTAATTTTTCTTGTATAAGCACCGAAAGCAAGCTTATTTACAGCGTTGCTTCTATATTTGTCACCATGAAGAATTTTCAGGCTGTCAACAAGGGTGAGCAAAGCAGGGATACCTTCCATGCCGCCGCTTGTTCCACAGAAGATAGCCGCTGTAAGGTTTCTGCCATGCTTGGTGACAAAAGCTCTTGCAAGGAAGCTTCCCATGCTGTGGCCGAGAAGAAAATACGGCTTGTCAGGGTAGTTGTGTTTCATCATTTTTGTGAGAGTATACATATCCTCGACAGCGTTTTCCCAGCCATGTTCAGGGGAGAAGTAGCCAAGCTCGGAGCTGTCGTTCACACTGTCGCCATGACCGAGGTGGTCGTTTCCGCAGACAGCAAAGCCTAAGCCTGTGAGGAACTCAGCGAGGTCGTCATAACGTCTGAAATATTCGCACATACCGTGGGATATCTGAACGACACCTCTTACTGTGCCGATAGGGAAACGAACGTAATACGCGATCTTATGAAGTCCGTCAGAAGACGGATAGTAGCTTTTGAAATGAGTACAATTCATAGAAATTTACCTCCTTAGGGTTAGGATTTCATGCAATTTTACTTATCAATAGTATAGCACTTTTTGGGGGAATAATCAAGGGGAAGTTTTTAATAGGAGCGGAGTTTAAGTGAGGAGTTTAAGTGAGGAGTGAGGAGTGAGGGATGAGGAATGAGCATAGCAGACCAAAGTAAATTGCAAGCATAAAATAAAAATAAAGCACCGAGCGAAGCGAGAGATAAAGCGCACGCTCAAGCCCGGCGCTAGAGGGCTTGTGGGGTCTAGGGGCAAAGCCCCTAGCGGAGTATGAGGCAGAGCCTCATTCGGCGCAAGCCGACAAGGTGCAGATTGTAGTATCAAAAGCATATAGAAGTCAAATATCAGATAAAAGTGATATCGGAGTATAAAATCTGCACCGCTTTTCTAGCCCATAGCAAAACGTATATACGCAAAGAGCGGAGCGATTTTGCGGAGGAATAATCTATCAATAAAAATTGTAGGGGCTGGCGCCCTCGACAGCCCGCTCGAAGGAGCGAGGTTTGAATTATCAAGAGCTCATGTAGAAAACATTATGTGGATAACACAAATGAGATTGCAGACGAAATGTCGGAGGGGCGGGACGTCGGGGGCGCCGTCCCCTACATGGTTTGTGAAAACATAAATGTTGTTGGGGATAACACACATTGTTGACGTATGTTGTACGGATAACGCAAGGCTTGTCAGGCGACCAGAGGTCGCCCCTACAGATTTGTTGCCGTAATTTTGTCCAATCTATATTCAATTTTCAAGTTGTGTTCGGGGTGCGACATTGGGTATTATGCCCTTGGTTGCGTATACACAAAATACCGCAATGCACACCCACGCTTTGACACAAGTACTCTACAGCCTGTTCCAGAAACGCACCTCGGTTTCACTAAGTCGCAGGGCTTGTACGTGCCCGCAAGTATCAAAACGCTTTCTACTTATACACAGAAAACACCCTTTTTGTTGCATAAAAAATGCAACAATTGCAGAAATGTTGCCAAATTAAAATATAAATCATTTGTTTGCACAATTTGTTAAGTGATTTTTTGTTGGATATGACAAGTGAATCGGAATTATTATGTAATGGCAGACAAGTTGGTGCAGATAGTGATGAAATAAAGGGTAGGTTAGGGCGGAGGTAATGAGGCGGAGGGTGATAAAAGCAGATGGGTAAACGAAAAATTTACGATTTGATAACACATTGGTAATAGTAGAAGTTTCTGCGTCGAATTGTGCGATTTTTGTTCAAATCGGAGAAAATAGGAAAATCGGCGAGATGTGTAAGCTAAAATGCTTGACAAGGGCTTGCTAATATTATATAATAGTATACTGTATCATAATGGAGTTTTCCACCTATTTCATGCGTTTTTGAGTGCATAAAACCATGGAAAACACCGCCAAAACCACTGGCGAATACGATTGTTATATAGTGTTATATAAATGTATTTTCCAAATAAATTAAGGAGTGATTGAGCCTATGGTGAATGTCAAGGACGTAAAACTTGGTAAGAACACGAGAAAGAGCTTTGCCAAGATCAATGAGGTTCTGGAGATGCCTAACCTTATTGAAGTGCAGAAGAACTCTTATCAGTGGTTCCTCGATGAAGGTCTGAAGGAGGTCTTCAGAGATGTTTCAGCTATTACTGATTATAATGGTACGCTGGAGCTGACTTTTGTTGGATACCATTTCGACGAAGAGGCTAAGTATTCTGTTGCAGAGTGCAAGGCGAGAGATGTAACTTATGCAGTGCCACTGAGAGTTACTGCAAGACTTAACAATACCGAGACCGGCGAGATCAAGGAGTCCGAGGTATTTATGGGTGACTTCCCTAAAATGACCGACAGCGGAACTTTTGTTATCAACGGTGCAGAGCGTGTTATCGTTTCTCAGTTGGTGCGTTCACCAGGTGTTTATTACGCTTTTGATAAGGACAAGACCGGTAAGGATCTGTTCAAGACAACTGTTATCCCTAACAGAGGCGCTTGGCTTGAATATGAAATGGATTCTAACGACGTGGTTTATGTCAGAATCGATAAAAACAGAAAGATCCCTCTTACTACTTTCCTGAGATCGCTGGGTATTGGTACTAACGAGGAGATCGAGGAAGTTTTCGGTCCTGATGAAAGACTTACTCAGACTATCATGCAGAAGGATCAGACTGCTAACAGAGAGGAAGCTCTTCTTGAGGTTTACAAGAAGCTCCGTCCGGGCGAGCCTCCTACAGTAGATTCTGCTGTTACTCACCTGAACAACCTGTTCTTTGACGCTAAGAGATATGATCTTTCAAGATTCGGCAGATATAAGTACAACAAGAAGCTTGGCGTTGGTTCAAGACTTTCAGGTCACAGACTTTCAAGACCTGTTGTAAATCCTATGACAGGCGAGGTAATGGCTGAGGCCGGCAATCTTATCAGCTTTGATAAGGCTATGGAGATCGAGACCGCAGGTGTTATGGAGGCTTACGTTGACGTTGAGGTAAAGGAGCATCTTACTTCCGCAACAGGCGAGGCTGTTACAAAGCTTGAAGAGTGCGAAGTTAAGATCATAGGCAACGGCATGGTAGACATCAACGCTTATGTTGATTTTGACTGCACTGAGCTTGGCATCAACGAAAAGGTATCTTTCAAGGCTCTCAAAGAAATTCTTGAAGATTCTGAGAATGAGGAAGAGCTTAAGGAGAACATCAGACTTAAGGCTGACGACCTCGTTCCAAAGCACATCACTATCGATGATATTATCGCTACGGTTTCTTACTTCCTCAACCTTTGCGAAGGTGTTGGTACTGTTGACGATATCGACCATCTTGGCAACAGAAGAATCCGTTCAGTAGGCGAGCTTCTTCAGAACCAGTTCAGGATCGGTTTCACAAGAATGGAAAGAGTTATCCGTGAGAGAATGAACATTCAGTCACAGGGCACTGAGGTCGTTACTCCTACAGCTCTTATCAATATAAGACCTATCACTGCGGCTATAAGAGAGTTCTTCGGTTCTTCTCCACTGTCACAGTTCATGGATCAGAACAACCCTCTGGCTGAGCTTACTCATAAGAGAAGACTTTCAGCCCTCGGCCCTGGCGGTCTTTCAAGAGACCGTGCCGGATTTGAGGTCCGTGACGTTCACTATACTCACTACGGCAGAATGTGTCCTATCGAGACGCCTGAAGGTCCTAACATTGGACTTATCTCTTACCTTGCTTCTTTCGCAAGGATAAACGAGTACGGCTTTATCGAAGCTCCTTACAGACGTGTTGACAAGGAAACAGGCGTTGTAACTGACGAAGTTGTTTATATGACGGCTGACGTTGAAGATAACTACATGGTCGCTCAGGCAAACGAGCCTCTTACTGAGGATAACAAGTTTGCCAGACCTAAGGTAAACGGCAGATACAGAGATCAGATCCTCGAGATAGAGAGAGAGAAGATCGACTTCATGGACGTTTCACCTAAAATGGTAGTTTCTGTGGCTACTGCTTGTATCCCGTTCCTTGAGAACGATGACGCTAACCGTGCGCTCATGGGTTCAAACATGCAGAGACAGGCTGTGCCGCTGCTCAAGACTGAGTCTCCTATCGTTGGTACTGGTATGGAGTACAAGGCTTGTCTTGATTCAGGCGTTGCTGTTGTTTCTAAGAACGCAGGTGTTGTTGAGAGCGTTGACGCTGACAAGATCGTTATCCGTGAGGACAGCGGTATGCTCAGAACTTATGAGCTGACTAAGTTCAAGCGTTCAAACGCAGGTACTTGCACAAACCAGAGACCTATCGTCAACAAGGGCGAGAGAATTGAAGCTAATCAGATAATCGGTGACGGACCTGCTACCTCAAACGGTGAGCTTTCACTTGGTAAGAACGCTCTTATCGGCTTCATGACTTGGGAAGGTTACAACTACGAGGACGCCGTTCTTCTGAACGAAAACCTTGTAAAGCAGGATAAGTACACTTCTATCCATATTGAAGAGTATGAGACAGAAGCCAGAGATACAAAGCTCGGACCTGAGGAGATCACAAGAGATATCCCTAACGTTGGTGAGGACGCTCTTAAGGATCTGGACGAGAACGGTATCATCAGAATAGGCGCAGAGGTTCGCTCAGGCGATATACTTGTTGGTAAGGTAACACCTAAGGGTGAAACTGAGCTGACAGCAGAAGAAAGACTTTTGAGAGCTATCTTCGGTGAGAAGGCTAGAGAAGTTAGAGATAATTCTCTTAAGGTACCTCACGGCGAGGCCGGTACTATCATTGATGTTAAGATATTCACAAGAGAGAACTGCGACGAGCTTTCTCCTGGAGTAAATATGCTCGTCAGATGCTACATCGCACAGAAGAGAAAGATCTCTGTGGGCGATAAGATGGCGGGTCGTCACGGTAACAAGGGTGTCGTTTCAAGAATACTCCCACAGGAGGATATGCCATTCCTTGAGGACGGTACTCCGCTTGATATCTGTCTTAACCCATTGGGCGTACCTTCTCGTATGAACATCGGTCAGGTGCTTGAGGTTCATCTTGGTATGGCGGCAAAGGCTCTTGGCTGGAAGATAATGACCCCTGTATTCGACGGTGCTCATGAGGCAGACATCAGAGAATGCTTCAAAATGGCTCAGCAGAATTATCTGGAGCATAAGGACGATGAGTTCACTCTCCACACAATGGACGAGGTCATCAACCCTAACGCACTGAGCATGAGCGAGGACGGCAAGTTCACTGTTTATGACGGAAGAACAGGCGAGAAGTTCGATAACAGAGTTACAGTCGGTTATATGTACTACCTGAAACTCCACCACCTCGTAGACGATAAGATACACGCACGTTCAGTTGGTCCTTATTCACTGGTAACACAGCAGCCACTCGGCGGTAAGGCTCAGTTCGGTGGTCAGAGATTCGGAGAAATGGAAGTTTGGGCGCTCGAAGCTTACGGTGCTGCTTACACACTTCAGGAGATCCTTACAGTTAAGTCTGACGATACTGTGGGAAGAGTCAAGACATACGAGGCTATCGTTAAGGGACAGAATGTTCCTAAGCCTGGTGTTCCTGAGGCGTTCAAGGTACTTGTTAAGGAGCTTCAGTCACTTGGTCTGGATCTCAAGGTACTCAACATCAATAACGAGGAAATAGATCTTAAGCAGTCGTTTGACGAGGACGAGGAGCTTGTTCCACAGCCTGCTATCGAAGATCATATCGATTTCGGCGTTGATGAGGGCGATCTCGACGAGGGCTTCATGGCTGAAGACGAGAACGGCACTTCTGAACTGGAGGGCAGCGCAGCTTCCGACGAGTCTGATCTGTTCCTTAATGACGGTGAATAATTTTGCACAGTAACTAAATAAGCTGAGGTCAAAGGGCGGAAGGCTCCGCCCTTGCGACCGTTTCATATAGAAGTCGGCTGTTGCCGTGCTTCAAACTAAACAGGAAGAGGGTACTGCTGTTGGAATTCAATGAGTTTGCATCAATCAAGATCGGTCTTGCTTCGCCTCAGAAGATCCGTGAGTGGTCTTACGGCGTTGTTACCAGACCTGAAACAATAAACTATCGTACTCAGAAGCCGGAAAAGGACGGATTGTTCTGCGAAAAGATATTCGGACCTTCAAAGGACTGGGAGTGTCACTGCGGTAAATATAAGAAAATTCGCTTTAAAGGCAAAGTCTGCGAGCGTTGCGGCGTTGAGGTAACAAGAGCCAAGGTTCGTAGAGAGAGAATGGGTCACATCGAGCTTGCTGCACCTGTTTCTCACATTTGGTATTTCAAGGGAACTCCGTCAAGAATAGGACAGATGCTTGAAATATCACAGAAAAGACTTGAAGAAGTTCTTTACTTCACAAAATACATCGTTATAGATCCAGGTAACACTGAGCTTATCAAGGGTCAGCTCCTTACTGAAAAAGATTATAGCGAAATGCAGGAAAAGTATGACGAGGACGAGTTCAGAGCCGGCATGGGCGCTGAGGCTATCAAGGAGCTTCTTGAAGAGATCGACCTCGAGAAGCTCTCAGAAGAGCTTAAAACTGAGCTTAAGGATCTTCCTGCGGGTCAGAAGCGTATCAAGCTTCTGAAAAGACTGGAGATCGTTGAGGCTTTCAGAACATCAGGCAACAGACCTGAGTGGATGATACTGGAGGCTATACCTGTTATACCACCTGATATCAGACCTATGGTACTGCTGGACGGCGGAAGATACGCAACCAGCGACCTTAATGACCTTTACAGACGTGTTATCAACAGAAATAACCGTCTTAAGAAAATGCTGGAGCTTGAAGCACCTGACATCATCGTTAGAAACGAAAAGAGAATGCTTCAGGAAGCTGTTGACGCTCTTATCGACAACGGCAGACACGGCAGACCTGTTACGGGTCCTAACAACAGAGCATACAAGTCACTTTCAGATATGCTCAAAGGTAAGCAGGGACGTTTCAGACAGAACCTTCTTGGTAAGCGTGTTGACTATTCAGGACGTTCTGTTATCGTCGTAGGCCCTGAGCTTAAGATGTATCAGTGCGGTCTGCCAAAGGAAATGGCTCTTGAGCTGTTCAAGCCTTTCGTTATGAAAAGACTTGTTGACACCAATCCTACTATCAACATCAAGTCTGCAAGGAAAAAGGTAGACAGAGCTGAGCCAGAGGTTTGGGACGCACTTGAAAACGTTATTCAGGGTCACCCTGTAATGCTAAACCGTGCGCCTACACTTCACAGACTTGGTATTCAGGCATTCGAGCCTATCCTTGTAGAGGGCAGAGCTATCAAGCTTCACCCACTGGTTTGTACAGCGTTCAACGCTGACTTCGACGGCGACCAGATGGCTGTTCACCTGCCGATCTCAGCAGAGGCTCAGGCTGAGGCAAGATTCCTTATGCTGGCTGCCAACAACCTGTTGAAGCCTTCAGACGGACGCCCTGTTGCAGTTCCTACACAGGATATGATACTTGGTTCTTACTACCTGACACTGAAGAAAGACGGCGAGCCTGGTGAGGGCAAGGTGTTCAGAGATGTGAACGAGGCTCTTATGGCTTACGATCAGCACATCGTTTCACTTCATGCTGCTATCAAGGTAAGAATTACCAAGCAGATAGGTGACAAGCAGGTATCAAAGGTGATAGACGCTACAGTCGGAAGACTTATCTTCAACTCTATCATTCCTCAGAACCTTGGCTTTGTTGACAGAACAAATTCAGAAAAGCAGTTTGATCTTGAGATAAGCTTCCTTGTAAAGAAGAAGCAGCTTTCTGATATCATTGATAAATGTATCCAGAAGCACGGTACTACTACGACTTCCGAAGTTCTCGACAACATCAAGAGCCTTGGTTATAAGTATTCTACAAAGTCTGCTATCACAGTTGCTGTTTGTGACGCTTCTATCCCTGAGGCTAAGAAGGATATCCTTGCTAAGGCTGACGGACTTGTTGATAAGATAGACAAGCAGTATAAGAGAGGTTATATTTCAAGAGAAGAGAAGTCAAAGAAGTTCATCGAGATCTGGAACAACGCTACAGACGAAGTTACAGAGGCTCTGAAAGCTAACCTTGACCCATATAACCCAATCAACATGATGGCTGACTCAGGTGCCCGTGGTTCTATCAACCAGATCAGACAGCTGGCAGGTATGCGTGGACTTATCGCCAACACATCAGGTTCAACTATCGAGATGCCTATCAGAGCTAACTACCGTGAAGGTCTTAACATTCTGGAATACTTCATTTCTTCCAGAGGTGCGAGAAAGGGACTTGCCGATACAGCTCTGCGTACTGCTGACTCAGGTTACCTTACAAGACGTCTTGTTGACGTTTCTCAGGACGTTATCATTCGTCAGGAGGACTGCGGTACTCACGTTGGTATCGAGATATTCGACATTAAGAACGGAAACGAAATGATCGAGCCTCTCAGCGAGAGACTTGTGGGCAGATATCTTGTTGAGGACCTCAAGGATCCTAAGACAGGCGAGATGATATGCTCAAGAAACAAGCTTATAAACGTTCATGACGCTGAAAGAATAGTTGTTGCACTCGAAGCTGAGGGCAAGGATTCTATCTCTATCAGATCAGTTCTTCAGTGTCAGGCTAAGCATGGCGTTTGCGCTAAGTGCTACGGCGCTAACCTTGCAAACGGAAATATCGTACAGGTCGGCGAGGCTGTCGGCGTAATCTCCGCTCAGTCTATCGGTGAGCCTGGTACACAGCTTACAATGAGAACCTTCCACACAGGTGGTATCGCTTCTGCGGAAGATATCACACAGGGTCTTCCTAGAGTCGAGGAACTGTTTGAGAGCAGACGTCCAAAGGGTGCTGCTATCATCACAAGGATCGACGGCGTAGTTAGGATCGAGGAGGTCAAGAAGACCAAGCAGATCACTGTTACAAGCGAGGACACTGAAAATCCTGAGCAGGAGTCTTATGCTATCCCATACGGCTACAAGATAAGAGTTCGTGAGGGACAGGCTGTTACAGCCGGTGAGCCGCTCACAGAGGGTTCTATCAACCCAGCTGATATCCTTGCAGTTAATGGTCCTAAGGCTGTTCAGAACTACATCATCACCGAAGTTCAGAAGGTTTACCGTCTGCAGGGTGTTGATATCAACGATAAGCACATCGAAGTTATCGTTCGTCAGATGATGAGAAAGGTCAAGATCGACGACTCCGGTTCAAGCTATCTGCTCCCTGGTTCACTTATCGACAGAGGAGAGGTCGCAAGACTCAACGAGGAGATACAGGCTCAGATCGACGCTGGCGACGAGAACGCAAGACTTATCACAACTGTTCCTGTTCTTCAGGGTATCACAAAGGCTTCAAGCTACTCGGATTCATTCCTGTCGGCTGCTTCATTCCAGGAGACAACTAAGGCTCTTACAGACGCAGCTATCAGAGGCAAGACCGATAAGCTCATGGGTCTTAAGGAAAATGTTATTATCGGTAAGCTCATTCCTGCCGGCACCGGTATGGACGTTTACAACAACGTTCAGGTGGTCAAGAATGAGAGTGCGGCTAACCATAACACCGCAGAAACACCGTTGTACTAATGACTTTTATATCAGCCTGCATGGTTCATTCATGCGGGCTGATTTTTTTATTTTGTATGAAACCTTTTTGCCTGCCACGGCGTTTTAGTATATGAAGGGAAGTGAAAGCATGAAGAATATGACCGAAAGCGAATACCGCCAACTTGTAGAGGAGTATTCGGATATGGTAACAAGGCTTTGCGTGGTGCACACGGGAAATTTTTCCGACGCTGAGGACTGCTATCAGAACGTGTTCTTCAAGCTTTTCAAGCAGATGAAAAAAGGGAGTCTGCCAAACCCGAAAGCGTGGCTCATCAGAGTGGCTCTCAACGAATGCCGGAGTGTTTTGCGGTATCGTTTGAGGAAAAACACAGTCGATCTGAACAGCATAACGTCTTTCTCAAAGGACGGCAGCGACATAGAGATACTTGACCTTATTTTCAGACTTCCCCCGAAATATCGGGATAGTATTTATCTTTATTACTTTGAGGAGCTGTCAGTGCAGGAGATAGCTGAGCTGACAAATATCAAGGAAAATACGATAAAAACACATCTCAAACGTGGAAGAGAACAACTGAAGGATATGATAATGTTGTGAACTATATGAATGTCAATAAAGACATAAAGTATCGGGACGTCGAGGACGCCGTCTCCTACAAAAGATGTAAAAACTATTATGTAGGGGCTGGACTTTCAGCATAACATTGACTAAAGGTATAGTTTGCAATGAGGATATCACAGAAAGGGGCAGCAAATGAAAAAGATAAATGCTTTTTACTGTATAAAAACTCCTTCGGATTGGAAGGAGAGTGTGCTTATGTATGACAAGCCTACAGAGAAAAATAAAACAAAACTTACAGGCTTTCAGCTTGCAGGTGCGGTGCTTGCGGCTTTGCTTCTGGTGGTGGGCGGTGCGCTGACCCTTTATCGCAGCGGTGATGAGCATAAGATCAATGTCGGTATGCAGCAGCCAAGTATAGACAGTTCGGAAAGCCTTGACAGCACTGAGCTTACGGCTGATTTAGAACAGGCACAAAATGCGCTTAAGCAGGTCGTTAAAGACAAAGAGATAACGGCGGTCGGAATGTATGCAGGCTGCGGCTCGGACGGAACGGGATATCTTTTTGTCGATAAGATATATGTTGAGAAATACACCTCTGAAAAGGGCGAATTGATCGACTATGTTACTGTGAATGAATATGAATACCTGAAATACCACTCTTACGCTGCGTTTAAACTTGATTTCAGAGCGAAAGATGTTACCACAGGGAAGTTTGCTTATATGGACGAACTGAAAGTGGGCGAAAAAATCGCAGTCGGCATAAACTGCGATGATCTGAGTAATTGGAACTCGGATGAGATCGCAACAGGTCTTGACGAAATGGTCGGTGGCGACAGCTTTGGAACAGACTTCTATTATTCACTGAGATCATCAATAGCCTATGCTTATGATATCGACAGTTCAAAGGACACAGGCAAGGAAAAGCTTGATAAGCTCATTCTTGATAGTGTACAGCATATGTACGAAGATATGATACTGCAAGCTGACGACTTCAGCATTGTGCTAAATCCTGTGGAAAAGGACTGGGGCTTGCATATCGATGCGTTGGTAAATTCTGTTAAGCATATCAATTATGATGCTGACAATTACGAAAGGGATATTATCTATCCGCTGATAATAACACCAATTGAAAAGGGTAAAGCCATAAACGTTTCCACAGCAGGAGGGTCAAAGGAAGGCATAATTATCAAGGTGGACGGAAGATATTTCAGTATAACTTCCAATTATAAGGATATTGTGGAGCAGGACGATACTAATAATGAATGGTACGGTTCCGAAAGTGCGACGGTAAAGAACAACAGAAATTACTTCTTTGATGAAAATGAATGGCTCGTTGCAATTAAATTTGCAACGGGTGCAAACACCTATTTTAGTGATGATCTAAAGCTTTATATCAATGAAGTGCCGAACGATATGACCTATTCGGACAAGACTGACGACAGCGATTGTGTTATAACTTATCATAGATTCAGCGAGACAGAGGTCGAAGTGGCGGATAAAGGAGAAATTTTAGATACAGACAGCAAGACGGAATGAGGAATAATTTGCAGGGCAGGGCGTGAAAAGCCGCTGCCCTGTGCTTTTTATAGCTTTTGACAGAAAATTTAACTGAAATTTTCAAAAAGTTAAAAAAGTCAAGAAAAAGTGCTTGACAAGCGACGGAGAATAGTGTATAATATCAAGGTATGCTGATGTATTGTATATCAGCGTATAGTATCAAATCTATGAAAGGAGAGAAAATATGCCAACCTTTAACCAGTTAGTAAGAAAAGGAAGAAATGTCCTTGCAGACAAGTCTACAGCTCCTGCTCTTCAGAAGGGTTTCAACTCAAAGAAGAAGGTAGTTATCGATCAGAGCTGCCCACAGAAGCGTGGCGTTTGCACAGTAGTAAGAACTGCTACACCTAAAAAGCCAAACTCAGCTATGAGAAAGGTTGCCAGAGTTAAGCTCACAAACGGAAACGAAGTTACAGCTTATATCCCTGGTATCGGACACAATCTTCAGGAGCACTCCGTTGTTCTTATCAGAGGCGGACGTGTTAAGGACCTCCCTGGTGTAAGATATCACATCATTAGAGGCACTCTCGACGCTCAGGGCGTTGCTAAGAGAATGCAGGCGAGATCCAAGTATGGCGCTAAGAAGCCAAAGGCAGGAGCAGCCAAGTAATCAAAAACTGAAAAGCTCATTTTAGTAACAAGGTAATAACTCATTGTCGCATATTGCGAAGACCACAGTTTATGTGGAGTGATTAATATATATTAGTTGACTCTACAAGGAACTGACGGGGCTGTAAAACGGCTGTGTGCCGTGGTTACAGAGCGAGTACCTGTGAATTCATTATTTGTGAAGGAGGGAATTAAAGTGCCAAGAAGAGGTAGAGTTACAAAGAGAGACGTGCTTCAGGATCCAGTATACAATTCTAAGCTTGTTACACGTCTTGTAAACAACATCATGCTTGACGGTAAGAAGGGTGTTGCCCAGAAGATCGTTTACGGAGCATTTGAAATTGTCGAAGAAAAGACAGGCAGACCTGCTCTTGAAGTATTCCAGGAGGCTATGGATAACATCATGCCTGAGCTGGAGGTCAAGGCTCGCCGTGTAGGCGGTGCGACTTACCAGGTACCAATGGAGGTTCGTCCTGACAGAAGACAGACACTTGGTCTGAGATGGATAACAAAGTATTCTCGTGAGAGAAACGAGGACACAATGAGAGAGAGACTCGCAGCAGAGATCCTCGACGCTCTTAACGGCGTTGGCGGTTCATGCAAGAAGCGTGACGAAACTCATAAGATGGCTGAAGCAAACAAGGCTTTCGCTCATTACAGATGGTAAGAGGTATAAAGGAGGATATATATGGCAAGAGAATGTAAATTGCAGGACTACCGTAATATCGGTATCATGGCACACATCGACGCCGGCAAGACTACTACTACAGAGCGTATCCTGTTTTATACCGGTGTAAACTATAAGATCGGTGAAACACACGACGGTGCATCTACAATGGACTGGATGGCACAGGAGAAGGAGAGAGGTATCACAATTACTTCTGCTGCTACTACTTGCTACTGGAAGGGTCACAGACTCAACATTATAGATACTCCAGGCCACGTTGACTTTACAGTTGAGGTTGAGCGTTCACTTCGTGTACTCGACGGTTCTGTAACAGTTCTTTGTGCTAAGGGTGGTGTTGAGCCTCAAACTGAAACAGTTTGGAGACAGGCTGATAACTATCAGGTGCCAAGAATGGTATATGTCAACAAGATGGATATCATGGGTGCAAACTTCTACAACGTTTTGAATATGCTCCATGAAAGACTTCATTGTAACGCCGTTCCTATCCAGCTCCCTATCGGTGCTGAGGACGACTTCAAGGGTATCGTCGATCTGCTCGAAATGAAGGCTTATGTATACTATGATGATCTTGGAAAGGATATCCGTCAGGAAGAGATCCCTGAGGACCTTAAGGAAAAGGCTGAACAGTATCACGCTGACCTTATCGAGCATCTTGCAGAAGTTGATGACGATCTCGCTGAGAAGTATTTCGCAGACGAAGAGATCACTATCGACGAGATGAAGAAGGTAATCAGAAAGAGTACTATCGCTAACACAATGGTACCTGTTACCTGCGGAACTTCATACAGAAACAAGGGCGTTCAGAAGCTTCTTGACGCTATTGTAGATTATATGCCTTCACCTATCGACGTACCACACATCAAGGGTACTGACGTAAATACAGGTGAGGAAGTTGAGAGAATTTCAGGCGACGATCAGCCATTCGCTGCTCTCGCATTCAAGATCGCTACAGACCCATTCGTTGGTAAGCTCTGCTACTTCAGAGTTTATTCAGGTGTTCTGACAGCCGGTTCTACAGTTTATAACTCCACTAAGGACAAGGACGAGAGAATCGGAAGAATCGTTCAGATGCACTCTAACGCTAGAAAGGATATCGATACTATCTACGCTGGTGATATCGGTGCCGCTATCGGTCTGAAGAACACAACAACAGGTGACACTCTTTGTGATGAAGAGCATCCTGTACTTCTTGAGTCAATGGAATTCCCTGAGCCTGTTATCCAGCTCGCTATCGAGCCTAAGACTAAGGCAGGTCAGGAAAAGATGGGTATCGCTCTTGCAAAGCTTGCTGAAGAGGACCCAACATTCAGAACTTATACTTCTGAGGAAACAGGTCAGACAATTATCGCCGGAATGGGCGAGCTGCACCTTGAGATCATCGTAGACAGACTTCTCCGTGAGTTCAAGGTAGAGGCTAATGTCGGCGCTCCTCAGGTTTCATATAAGGAAACAATCACTGCTCCTGCAAGCGTTGATTACAAGTACGCTAAGCAGTCAGGTGGTAAGGGTCAGTACGGTCACGTTAAGATCAACGTTGAGCCTAATGAGTCCGGTAAGGGCTATGAGTTCATCAACAAGGTTGTCGGCGGTGCTATTCCTAAGGAATACATTCCTGCAGTTGACGCAGGTATCAGGGGTGCTATGGAGAACGGTGTTCTCGCAGGCTTCCAGGTAGTTGACGTTAAGGTCGAGCTGTACGATGGATCTTATCACGAAGTCGACTCTTCTGAAATGGCATTTAAGATCGCCGGTTCTATGGCGTTCAAGGAGGCTATGAGAAAGGCTTCACCAATCATTCTTGAGCCTATCATGAAGGTTTGCGTTATCGCTCCTGATGATTATCTCGGAACAGTTATAGGCGACCTCAACTCCCGTCGTGGACAGATCCTCGGTCAGGAGCAGAGAACTGGTGCTGTTCAGGTAGACGCTCTCGTTCCACTGTCTGAAATGTTTGGTTACTCAAATGACCTGCGTTCTAAGACACAGGGTCGTGGACAGTACACAATGGAGCCTGACAGCTACATTCAGGTACCAAAGTCTATCTCTGAGAAGATCATGGCTTCAAGAAACAAGGACTAATAAATTTGCGGAAAATTTTCTGCTTTTTCTATTGCAAATTTGCTTTTTATTTGATATAATTATACTACGGTATGTTAAATCGGAAACTATTAAATTTTAAGGAGGAAAATTCCTATGGCAAAGGCACATTTCGAAAGAACCAAACCACACGTTAACATTGGTACAATCGGTCACGTTGACCACGGTAAGACAACTCTTACTGCTGCTATCACAAAGACTCTTGCTCTTGAAGGTCTTGCTGAGAAGAAGGATTACAACAACATCGACTCAGCTCCAGAGGAGAGAGAGAGAGGAATTACAATCAACACAGCTCACGTTGAGTATGAGACAAAGAACCGTCACTATGCTCACGTTGACTGCCCAGGCCACGCTGACTATGTAAAGAACATGATCACTGGTGCTGCTCAGATGGACGGCGCTATCCTCGTAGTTGCTGCTTCTGATGGTCCTATGGCTCAGACAAGAGAGCACCTTCTCCTTGCTAGACAGGTAGGCGTTCCAGCTATCGTTGTTTTCATGAACAAGGCTGACCAGGTTGACGATGAAGAGCTTCTCGATCTCGTTGAGATGGATATCAGAGAGCTCCTCGACAAGTACGATTTCCCTGGCGACGAGACTCCAATCATCAAGGGTTCAGCTCTTGCAGCTCTTGAAGCTCCAGACGATCTTTCAGATCCAGCTTACAAGCCAATCCTTGACCTTATGGACGCTGTTGACACATTCATCCCAACACCAGACAGAAAGTCTGATCTCCCATTCCTGATGCCTGTTGAGGACGTATTCACAATCACAGGCCGTGGTACAGTTGCTACTGGTAGAGTTGAAAGAGGTCAGCTCAAGACTGGTGACGAAGTTGAGATCCTCGGACTTTCAACTGAGAGACCAAAGACTGTTGTAACAGGTATCGAGATGTTCAGAAAGATCCTTGACTACGCTGAGGCAGGCGACAACATCGGTGCACTTCTCCGTGGTATCCAGAGATCTGACATTCAGAGAGGCCAGGTTCTTTGTAAGCCAGGTTCCATTCACCCATACACAAAGTTCTCAGGTCAGGTTTACGTTCTGAAGAAGGAAGAGGGCGGCCGTCATACTCCATTCTTCAACAACTACAGACCACAGTTCTATTTCAGAACAACAGACGTTACTGGCGTTATCACACTTCCTGCTGACAAGGAAATGTGCATGCCTGGCGATAACGTAGAGATGGATGTTGAGCTTATCACTCCAATCGCTATCGAAGAGGGACTTCGTTTCGCTATCCGTGAGGGTGGTAGAACAGTAGGTTCTGGCGTCGTTACAGCTGTTAGAGACTAATTTTTAGTTCGCTATATAAAGATCGGGTACAATTTGTATCCGATCTTTTTTTTGTCTTAAAATATTATGAATAATAAGTTAAATGATATTTGCATGCTTTAAAAAAGTACGGTGATATGCTATAATTAGTATATCGGAGGTGAGAATTTGAACGATACAAATACTAAAGATTATATGATTGACGTTGCCCAGGATACCACTTATCAAAATCAGAGTGATGATTATAAGAAGTCGTTTGCAAAGTGGCGTTCAAATCCTCAGAATTCTTTTGGATTCCAGTTTATACATGATACAAGAGAACACTCATACATTGATGGCGAGGGTTTTGTGCCTCATAAGGCAGAGGTAGCAGAGAGGATCTCTATGCTAAAATGCTGTAGTTTGTTGGGCATTTGTCTTGTGGTAATGCTTGCTATTGATTTTCTTAACTATTTTATAGTGAATAAATACGCGCCGGATACAACTGGTACATTTGTGTATTTTTCTCAAACAGATGGCGGATATGGCAGATATGGTGTTGGAATGACTTTTATTTTAGGTCTGTTGTTTGCCGCAAAGTTTGTTGTGCCTGGTCTTATTTTTAAGATCGTTACTAAGATCCCTAATAAAGTCGTTTTTGCAAATTCAAAGGGCTACGAAAAAATGCGTGGAACTGCTGTGGTTATTATGATGGTCATAATCGTTGTGGGCAGAGTTGGACAATATATCCTTAGTCTGCTGTTTTCAACTGTGCATTTAGACGGGATATATTCTATTTTTGTATTCTCTGAAGACCCTGTTGTTGCTTTTGTTTCTTTTACTTTCTTTGCGATCATTGTTCCTATAATGCAAGAGATAGTATTTCGAGGAATTTTTTTGCAGACTTTTCGTCAATTTGGCGACACCTTCGCTATTATGATCACTGCTGTTGTGAACGGTTTATGCTACTATGATATTACATATCTTCCTTTTGTTGTATGCTGTACTGCGGTTCTTGGACTTTTTACTATACGAACAGGCTCGGTTTTTACTGCAATTTCAATGAGTATTTGCGCCCACATCACGAATTTTGTATTAAGTTACATTGTTCTCTATGATCTTCCTTATGCCAAAATAGCAGAAGTCATAATCTGTACAGTGATCGTTGGTGTATCACTTGTGATGTACTCGAAGCTTACAAGCTTTGGTGACTGGACATTCAACATTGAAAATGATAATTCTTTTATGACGATGTCAAAGCGAGTTAAATCTTTCATTGCAACTAACTCGATTGCAGTGTGGATAGCTGCAATTCTTGTGACTATGTTTGTGTGTGCGAGGATAATATGACGAGAGATGAGCTTTACATGAAAAAAGCGTTGGAGCTTGCGGAAATTGCCGCAGAGCAGGGGGAAGTACCTGTGGGTGCGATAGTTGTGAAGCGTTCCAGCGGTGAAATAATCGGCAGGGGATTCAATCGTCGCGAGTATGGGCGTTCCCCTTTGACTCATGCCGAGCTTGTGGCTATTGAGGAAGCGAGTCGAAATCTTGGTGGTTGGCGGCTTATGGGTTGTGAGCTTTTTGTTACTCTCGAGCCTTGTCCTATGTGTACGGGTGCGATAATAAATTCTCGAATTGAGCGTGTGGTTTTTGGTGCGTATGACAAAAAGGCTGGTTCTTGCGGGTCGGTGGTAAATCTGTTTGAGCTACCCTATAATCACAAACCTCTTTGCACAGGCGGTATACTGCAAGAGCGGTGTGCAGATACATTGACGGAATTTTTCAAAAATCTTAGACGTAAAAAAAACCTCTCCGAATAGTTCGGGGAGGTTTTCCTTATATTTCGTTTCGATTTTCCAAAGCCTTGTAAAGCGTCACTTCATCAGCATATTCAAGCACTCCGCCAACGGGGAGACCAAACGCCAAACGTGTGACCTTTACACCAAGGGGTTTCAGCAGCCTTGAAATGTAAATTGCCGTAGCTTCACCATTAACTGTAGGATTAGTAGCCATAATGACTTCTTTAACATTCTCAGGCTCTATCCTCGCAAGCAGTTCTTTTATTTTAAGCTTGTCAGGGGAAATGTCGTCCATAGGGGAGAGAAGTCCATGCAAAACATGGTAAACGCCTTTGTACTCCTTAGTACGCTCGAAAGCTGCTATATCCTTTGGGTCTTCTACTACGCAGACCGTTGTGTGGTCACGTCTTGGATCGGCACAGATAGGACACTTTGGCTTGTCAGTAAAGTTCTGGCAAACACTGCAAAGATGAACGCTTTTGTGGGCATTAGTGATAGCCGCTGCAAAAGCTGATGCGTCCTCGTCTGTCATGGACATAACATAGTAGGCAAGGCGCTGTGCGGACTTCATGCCTATACCAGGGAGCTTTGCAAATTGCTCTGCCAGAAGTACCAAAGGCAGTGCGTTTGACTCAGCCATTAAAACAGACCTGGGAATGATACTCCGCCTGTGAGTTTCTGCATTTCAGTGTCGCTTACTTCATCCAGGTTAGCAACAGCCTGATTGAAAGCTGCCATAACGAGGTCCTGAAGTGTTTCAACGTCCTCTGGATCAACTACCTCAGGCTTGATATCAAGCTTAAGGACATTTCTCTTGCCGTTGATAGTTACCTCAACAACTCCGCCGCCTGCTGTACCTGTGAACTCTCTCTGCTCAAGGTCTGCCTGAAGAGCTGTGATCTCGTCCTGCATTTTCTGAGCCTGCTTGAGCATCTGATTCATGTTATTGGAAGGACCCTTGCCCATTCCCTGTGGAAGTCTTGCTTTCATTTTAAAAACTCCTTATATTCAAAATTATTTTTTTATATCAACTTCAATATCAAGTTTTTTCGCTTTGTCAAGCAACTGATTTATAGGATTTTCCGTATCCTCAGGTGCGACATTTTTGGCTGATTTGACTTTGATAGTGAAGTTTTGTCCGAAATTATTTTTCAGTATCTCATTAAGCACCGTAGCATCGCCGCTTGCTTTGAACTTTTTGAGATAAAAGTCATTGTGTACTATCATAAGCAACACATTCTGACACATATAAGCCTTTGAATTGACTAAGAAACAGCCTATGGCAGGATTTGTCTGCTTGACCTGCTCCACAATGTTGTCCCAAGTCTGCACAAGCTTGAAGTCGCTTGCTTTCATTTTCTTGAAATCCGGGTCTAAAGGCTTTGGTGGTGGAGCTTGTTCCTGCTGAACTGGAGTGGCGATCTGCGGTTGAGTCTGCAAAACGGCACCATTTTTTAGTGCATTCTCAAGCTGAGTTATTCTATTAAGAAGCACCGTGATCTCAGCATTGCCTGATACAGCCTGCACAGTTGCACCTGCTTTTTGAGCAGCTCCGCACAGCTTTATGATACACATTTCAAGCTCGATACGCTTTGATGTGCTTTTTGCAAAACGCTCGCTGCACTCCTGCAAAGTATTTATATCCCCGAGTATCTCGTCCAGCTTCATGCGTTCTGCAAGGGCTTTAAGTCTTTCATACTCGTCAGGCAGACAAGTTATAAGATCCTTGTTGTTGTCGATAGTTTTGATTATCATGACATTTCTCATCTGAGCGAGCAGTTCACCTGCCAAGACTTTCAGATCTTTTGACATATCATAAAGCTTGTCAACGACTCTGAGTGCGCCTGCGGCGTCCTTTTCGGCTATCTTTTCGAGAATATCAAAAAGATAATCACGTCCTGCAATGCCGGAAGCTGAGGAAACAACGTCAAGGGTGATGTCATTTTCATAGGCAACGCACTGGTCTAAAAGGGAAAGTGCGTCACGCATACCACCGTCAGAAAGCCTTGCTATCATGCCTGCGGCATCTTCGTGGAGGGTAAAGCCCTCCTGAGAAGCAATATACATAAGCCTTGAAACGATATCCTCGTTTCTTATCCTGTGGAAGTCGAAATGCTGGCATCTCGACACGATAGTTGCAGGAACTTTATGTATCTCCGTAGTGGCAAGAATAAACTTGACATGCGGAGGAGGTTCTTCCATAGTTTTCAGCAGGGCGTTGAATGCGCCGGCGGAAAGCATATGCACCTCGTCTATGATATATACCTTATATTTACATCTTTCAGGAGTATAGACAACGCCTTCACGCAGTTCTCTGATATCGTCTACTTTAGAATTTGAAGCAGCGTCAATCTCGATAATATCGGAAAGAGTGCCGTTGTCAGCGTCTTTGCATATCTCACATTCAAGGCATGGCTCACCGTCATGTGGGTCAAGGCAATTGATAGCCTTTGCAAAAATTCTTGCGCAGGTGGTCTTTCCCGTACCTCTCGAGCCTGTGAAAAGATAGGCGTGGGCGGTCTTGCCGCTTTTTATCTGATTTTTGAGAGTAGTTGTAATATGCGGTTGTGAAACAACATCGTCAAATGACATTGGACGCCATTTTCTGTACAATGCCTGATACAAAACTCTCACTCCAATCAAGAAAATAAAAAAATCAATCCGACATATGGGCGTGCGGGCGGAACTGTGACACACGAAACAAACCGCTTAATGCTGCTCGGTTCCCCGCCTGACATGGTTCACAGCGTTTCATTGCACAGGACCCGCACACCTATATCTCGGATTGATGAGGAACAATAACTGAATCATATCAATCTAACTTTTGTTACCTTACTATTATAACATACTTCCAATGAAATTTCAAGTGTTTTTGAAAAAAAGTTATAAAAAAAGGCAAAGAACATCAACGCCGCTGAACAAAGCTGGACAGCGGCGGATATTATGTGCTTGTAAAATTATATCAGGTGGCAATGATGAAATTCAGCTTGCCAAACGGATAGTTCACCGGGATACAGAATGCAGTGCCTGACAGGGCAAGCTCACCATTTTCCAAAAATTCCTGCGGTGTGAGTGTAAGTTCAACGCCATGCTCGTTTGACTCATTTACAACGAACAGACCGTCGTTTACGTTCAGAAATTCGCCTGCTGTAGCGTTTACAAAGTCATCGACCTCCGTGAAGCTCTCTTTGGCAAACCTCTCAGCGAAAGCCATATATGTCTTTGAATCTGTGGCAATGCAAGCCTCAGCGTTATACTTTCCATTTATTTTTTGGATAACGATATGTTCTGCTGCAAAATTCTTTATAACTGACGCTTCCATAGGAGTGAAATCGTCACCGATAAATCTGATAAGATTTTTGAAAAGCAAAGTAACATAATCAGTACAGATACGAGCATTTTCATCATTGTCAAAATGATAGAACTCATTGATAAGGTTATGTAGAGTTTCTGTTTGATTGTCTGAAATATCGTCGGTTATCTGATTTTCAGCCTTATAGTCTTTAAGTGCCTTTTCAAACTCAGCATTGGTAAGAGCACCGTTATTAACAAGGGTCTGACCCAGGAGAAGGTAATCTGTAGGCTGCTGAGCGAGAAGCTTTTCAACGTCGTCAGCGGTAACATAGCCAAGCTCCACGGCAAGGTCGCCAAAACGTTTATCGACACTCTGCTGAGTGATATTGACGTGCTCCACCTGCTCGGCTGTCATAAGACCAGCGTTTATAGCGAGAACGCCAAGGCGAAGTCTTGTATGCTTTTTAGCCTCGAAAGCCTGAGTAAGATCCTCAGCGGTACAAAGCTTATGGTTAAAGAGGTAGCCTCCAAAAAACTGCGCAAACATTTACAGTACCCCCTTTGCAACGTTCTCAAGGACATTAAGAGCGTCATTATCAGCTATAGGTTTCTGCAAAAAGTCCACAGCTCCCGACTTAAGAGCGTCTTTCAAATGGCTCTGAGTACCAACAGAAGAAGCCATTATCACCTTAGCGTCAGGGTCTTCTGCTATTATCTGTTTGAGGGCTTCAATACCTGTTACCTTTGGCATGATGATATCCATGAAAACCACGTCAGGCTTGAACTCCTTATATTTGCTGACAGCCTCCTCACCGTCGGCTGCTTCATAAACGGCTTTTACTCCAAATCCAGAAATAGACATACTGAGCTTTTTGCGAGCGAACATAGAATCGTCGCATATAAGCACTGTCATTTCATTTATATTCACGATAGATCCCTCCCGATTATTTTGCGGCAGCAGTTCCGTAATTGCCGATGACGGAGAAAATAATTTCTTTACTGCCTTGTTTTTAATTATATCATAAAATTCTCCAAAAGTCAAGAGTCGTCAAATGTGTTTTATGTTGAAAATATACAAACCAGTAAATGCAGAATTTACTTGCAGTTTGCTTGACAAAATGAAAAAAGTGTGCTATAATCATAATGTTATGTGCCGGTGTGATGGAATTGGCAGACGTGTCGGACTCAAAATCCGATGGTAGCGATACCGTACCGGTTCGACCCCGGTCACCGGCACCATGAAAACGGGTTCTTGTATCAAGAGCCTGTTTTTTTTATTAGTGTCCTCATTCTCTTCTGTCTCTGCTTCACCACCAAGAGCATTGGCGATGCCCTCGGCTTGACAGTGCTCTCAGACGAACGGAAACGCCCCCCAGAGCCGTCCGAGCCTGCGGAGCGGAAAACTAACCGTCTGAAAAGAAAAGACCTGAGAAGTGCTTGTGTGAACAAATCTCAGGTCTTTGTGAGTTATTCAGTTCCAAAAAGGGTATGCTGTCATTGTGGCGCGCGCCATAATGATGATATGGACTTGTGCGGAACGGTTTGCAGGTGTTCCAATAGACTACGGGCAAGCGGCACACATCAATATTGTGCCTTAACGAAATCTTAACGCCGTAACCGTAATCTTAACAGCACCTTAACCACTCATGTGATATAATAAAGCTATAATTTGAACGAGAGGTGTACGATGTTACATAAAAATAGAGTAAAAAACAGAACTCATATGA